>OAUC01000004.1_pt1 | contig 294946 bp, 260 predicted proteins | sample 1495091 | NCBI WGS metagenome assembly OAUC01 (sample SAMEA2579997, study PRJEB22360) | human gut metagenome | biome: human gut; feature: human-associated habitat; material: faeces | place: Denmark | collected 2008/2010
TTTAACTCAGACATAATATCTTTGTGCTGTGTCCGGTTATATGCTAAAATTTCCCGGATATCACTTCCTCTTGCAACTGCCCTGCTAACCATTGCAGAATCAGAGAAATGCACAATATAAGAATTTTCTTTATCTCCTTTTGTGATACCCAATACATCCTTTCCAGATGTTGCTGTGATTTTTTCTTGTCCGCATACCTTTTTACTTTCTGCATTCTATTGGCTATAACGCGGATATTTACTATATAAATTTTTCTGTCGGTCATAGATGGAACCAATCTGATTATTTAAAATGTTCATAGCCCACTGCCCTCCCTTGCTTTTTTTATCGGATAAAATCACTTGTTTTCCCAGTCCCATGTCATCAAACGACCATATTACGCACACAAAGACCATACCTTTACAGGATAACCACCGCCTTAAATTCATTTTCATCGCAGGAAAGCACCATATCACCGCCATATTTATCCACAACTGCTTTTACATTTAACAATCCAATACCGTGATGATCCCCTCTTTTGCTCTTTATCGTGTCATTTTCAATTTCCACCTTTTCTGTCACAGGATTTCGCACCGCAAATATCAGTTTATGATCTTCGCACTCTAATTTCAGATGAATGACCGCTTTTCCGGTATTTTTCAGTACCTTTTCACTCTCCCGGATTGCATTATCCAATAAATTAGAGAGCAGGATCACAATCTCTTCCTCCTCCAGACATATCTCCTGCAAATCCCCTACTTTTAGGATTACTGCTATGTGTTTTTCCTGCATACTGCGGTATTTCTGGTTTAAAATAGCATTCACCACTGGATGATTCGTATTTATCGCCGACATCTCGACAGCTATGCTCTCTGTCAGCTTCTGCGTAAATGAAAGTGCCTCATCTGTGTGTCCATTCTTTATCAATGTCTGGATCGTGGAAAGCTGATTTTTATAATCGTGCATTTTTCTTCGCTGACGCTCATAGATTTCTTCCCGGTCCTGATAATCTGCAATACGATTTTTCTGATTTTGTTCCGTAAGTACCGCAATTTTTATTCTCTCTTCTTTTTCAATGGTATTCTGCATGAACTCCATAAGGATAAGGTTAATCGCAACCAGTCCCACCGAAAGAAATAAAAATACATTCTGCATATCATCGTTTTCTGAATAAAACATAAGAATGAAACCGACCACCGTAAATACAGGAACACAGAAAAACTGTAACCATTCTTTTCCTGTAATCAGACCGCAGCTTTTTCTTGTCTTGCTAAATCTTCTGATAAACAACATCAGAATGATAAAAACCGTCTTTGATATCAGTGCCTGTAAAAACCATTTTTCTTGGATTGAACCTCCTCTTCCCAGCAAAACAGTCACATAATCAATCAATACAAGCATTGTATAGTTGATGATTGAAAACAAAAAACTCTGCCGGAAGGAAACTTCATAATAAGCCAGATTCAGGAAAGACATAACCAGTATAATCGGGATACATTTTAACATTCCGATCCATGCCCCTGTGACTGCTACCAGATAAAGCACTCCGCAATAAACAAAAAATCTATATCTGTTCCTATATCCGCCATCTCTTTTTTCCATAAAAGTATCAAAAAAGTATAGCGTTCCTTTTACTTCCAGCATTTCCGCAATAAATACCAATACCCAGAATGTCATATTATTCTTCTCCTTTATACAGCATATATTCCCTCTTCACCTGTGCATATCGTGCCTTGGGAACCGGAATCTTTTTTCCCGTGGTAAGTGTCATCACATATCCGCTGATCTTTGTAATGTACCTCATATTTACAAGAAAACTTAAATGCGCCCGCACAAATCCTATATTCTTTAATTCGTTTTCCAGTTCATCCAGTTTTTTATAAATCTGAAACGTACCTTTTTCAGTATAAAATACATTTTTGTGAAGTTCTGTTTCTATATAAATGATGTCATCTGCATAAAGTTTTATCGTTCCTTCCACAAAACGAAATTCGAGAATCCTACGGTTTTTATTAATTTCTGCTATCAAATCATCCATACATTCTTCTATAGTATCTGCAAGGTTATCTTTCAGCAGAAAACGGCTTGCTTTCACCTTATATCCATCCAGTGCGTAATTCATGTATGCCGTCACCAGCACAACTGGAAGTTTTGGATATTTTTCTTTAATCCTCATAGCTGTTTTCAGCCCATCCATCCCCTGCATATTGATGTCCAGAAATAATAGCTGACACGCTTCCAAAGCCGATTGTTCTTCGCATAACTGTTCTCCAGAATCATATTCTGTAATAGCAAACTCATAATTCTTTTTTTCACCATAGTCTGACAGCAAATCTGATAGATTTTTTCTGTCATCTATCCTGTCATCACAAATAATAATGTTCATATTTTTCATTCCTGTCTTTGATTGCTCTCATGCCTATAAACCATACAAGTCTCACCTAGCACTCTTTATTATATCAAACAAATCTTTCACTCGATCATTCTCTGCATCAAATGACTATTTTCCGCATAGAACGACTATCTCCTATAGAAACGCAGAAGCACTGTATCTCAAACTCTTTGAAATACAATGCTTCCCTGCATTTTCTATATCGTCATGTTGATACCACTACTTTATGAATCCCCCACATGATCCATCTGATAATACTTCAATTCTTAGTTTTTTCCAAAAAAATATTGATGTTTCATATCGCCAACTGTATTTTCTTTTCTCTGTCCTTCCCCCTTAAAGTGAAAAGTTCCCTGCACAGGCCACGGTGAACCATACCATAGTCCACCTGACCGGCGCAGTAATCCCTTTGTGCCTATTTTATGATTTCATAGAGCAGGCTGCTCTTTCCTCCATTTTCACGCCATCTCTGCTTTTTCTGTATAAATCCTGCACACTCCAGATCGCGGATTGCACGCTTGACCGTACTTACAGACAGGTGCAGCTCTCTGGCAATGGTACCGATTGCCGGATAGCATGTCCTCTCCCTGTCCGCACGAGTCTCCAGATACAGATAGACCGCCACCGCCCTGTGTGGCAGCTCTGTTTCATAAATTTCTTTCCTAGTCACCCTGCCTCCTAATCTTCCGTCCGTAAGGTCTGCCGCATCTTTTTCATGGTGTCCGTCAGCGGTGTCTGCTGCATCCCTCCTGTCCTTGCCGTTTCTGCAGGTGTCTCGTCTGGTTCTTCCATGCAGCACATATATCTCCGTATGATCTCCTCTTCAATCTCCTGCTTGTCTGCGTATGCTACCTTTCTTGCAGATTTTTCTTCGCTCTCATAGGGTTCTTCAAATGTGATGCCCCATTTTAAGAACAGTTTCAGTTTTGTCCGCATAGGGTGAGTCCCGGTCTTTGATACGATAAAGTTTCCTTTTGGCAGTGACTTCAATTCATCCGCTGTCATGAGTGGTCTTTGGATCATCTGAAGGGACTGGCTCGGATCATTCTTTCCCCGGCTGATGGAACCGGACATGACAGTTTTGCTGCCCAGGCTCTTGGAGAGCACTTCCGCTGACTCCGAGTTCGGTGCGAACCCACCGAAGATGGTATCCTGACAGTTATCGATAATAATTTCTGCACCCTCTTTCCCATAATTCTTATTAAGCCGGGCAAAGGACTGGATCATGGGTACGATACTCACCCTTCTGGATCGGGACGCTGAGAACATCATCTCTGCGCTTTCAATCTTCGGAATCGTTCCGACCTCATCCCAGAAGAAAACCACACGATTGTCCAGTTTCCCTCCGTTCTCGTCTGCCACCACAAGGATTTCCCGGTAGAGCTGCTGTAAGATCAGAGAAATAATAAAATACTTGGTATTGTCCTCCTCCGGCATGACCAGAAACACCGCCGTCTTTTGTTTGCAGAAAAGCTCTGCATCGATGGCGGTATCAAAACAGAGTATCAGCTCCAGCTCGGAATCCAGAAAAGCATTCAGTCTGGATAATGCCGTGGAGAGAACCGACTGCATGGACTGCTCTGCCGTATTTAAGGCTGCCCCTGCAAACCATTTCGCCTTGTGGGTATCCGGGAGTTTTGCCAGAAGTAGCTGGAACTGGTTTTTCCCTTTCACTTTAGATGGTGCAAGTAAATCCTGTATCAGCTTGAACACGCTGATGATGTGTCTTTTTCCATCCGGGCAGAATTCCGCAATGAGCAGGATGGCTGCCGTCAGCACGCCTTCTGCCGCATCATAGAAAAACGCATTCTGTCCATAGCTGGAACTGTCCGTACCACCGGAGGAGATAATGGTCTTTGCCGTAATCTTCGCATATTTTTCCGCTTTTGCCTTGGCACTCAGGTTCGTATGGTCTGCAAGATACTCATCCATGTATTTGTTGACCAGATGGAGCATATTATCACCATCGCTTCTGGTCGGATTACGAAGATCGATGACTGCCGTATGGTAGCCATAGTATTTTTTTGCAATGCCTGCATAGTTGCGGTATAAGTCTCCCTTTGTATCCGTGGTCAGGAAACTCATTCCACAGGCACAGGCATATTCGATGTTGGGATACAGAAAGTGTGCGGTCTTTCCGACTCCTGCCGCACCGATCATCAGACAATGCACATCCCCGGTATCCACCAGCGCATATAGTTTTCCTGCCCGTTCCATGCTGCCGAGTACCAGTCCCTGTGCAGCCGGCAGGTTCTCACCCCTGCGCCACAGCTCCGTTTCATAGGGCACCTGCACATAGGTTTCTGCGATTTCTTTTTTCGTGGCAAATCTTGCCGTTCCATGCTGACCGTCCCCGACAGTCCTGCTCTTGATTCCGTTTAATGTATAATAGTGCGACAGAAGTGACACGCCTCCAATCACGGAAAACATTGCCACCCCGGCGATCACCAGCATCACGACTGGCTGCATAGCATCATTCCTCCCTCCTGATATTCCATTTTGTGTTCCTTCACAGCCTGTTTTGCCGGCTTCATCTGTTCTTCCCCGCAGTCAATAGCAACAAAAATATGAGCCCGGATGCATTCCATCGCAAAGCTCATACATTTTCTGGCAAGCAGTTCCTGATTTTCTTTTTGTTCTAAGTCTTTTGTATCGAACACCTCCAGTGTTTCTTCAAAGGCTGCCTGCATCTGCCGGATGCGGGTATTGAAGTTTCCCTTGTCTTTATGCGGCTGATAACGCTTTGACAGATTTTCCAGTATCTGTCCTGCACTGGTTTCCCTGCCAAGTGCAATCCCTTCTTTTTCCATGCACCGCACAAGCACTCCGGTCAAAAGCATCCCCGGCCCGTCAAAGGCATCCATAAGCTGTTCCCTGCCCCTGCCCTTTTTCAGTTCATTATAAATATCCTGATAATAACGGCAGATATAACTTCTGTTGGCATACTTGATGTTGATGGATTCCGTCACCTCTTTCAGCACCTCTGTCCATGCCCTGCATTCCATGACTCTCGGATGCTCCTGTGCCTGAATTGTTTCCTCACCATATCTGCCCTTTAAATCCTCATTCCAGTCTTTGCAGGCTGACTGTAACCTCTTTACCGCACCATATCCATTGCGTACCAGAATCTCAGCCAGTCTGCCGCACGCCTCTATGCCTGCTGGATCATGGTCGAGGCACAGCACAACCGTATCCAGTCTGGGATTGTCTTTCAATGCCTGCAGCATGGCATGTTCTGCCACACCGTTTAAGGTGATATAACTGTTCTCCTGCCAGTTGTCTGGATACAGGGAAAGAAATGATAACAGGTCAATGGGTGCCTCAAACACATACAGTCTGTTCCCGTTTCCCCTGTATCCAAATCCGTAGGCAGCTTCCGAGCCTTCCTGATTCAGCCGGAAGCTCCTGCCGTCGGAACAGCTCCCCTTCACATGGATATGCCGGATTTTCCCCTCGCTGTCCAGTCCGGCAAACACAATGTTGTGATGCTCCGCAGATTCATATATGGTTCCTGCCTTTGCAAAATACGAGAGGATTTCCCTGTCAATATGACGCTTCTGCAGAAGATATGCATAGACTCTCTTCATGGTCGGATTTTTCTCCGGCGGTTTCAGTTCCTTTGGCTCTTTCGGTTCTTTTCTTTCCTCTGTCTGTTCTTTTTCTACAGCCTGCCGTCCTTTATCGCCTCTTGCCGCTTTTCTTCTTGTCCCCTGCCTTTTTCCCCGTTCAATAAGCTGTCCCTGTTCTCCGTCCAGCAGATAGATCACCGCCTCCGGGTAGGACATCCCGAAGAATTCCTGCATAAAATCAATGGCATGACTTCCGACCTGTCTGCTGTGGCGGTACCAACTGCTCCCCCGGAAAGTCACACTCCTGTGCCGTTTCCAACGCCATTCATTCCCGGAACGCTCCACTTCCTCATGCTCCCGGCGAAGGATGTCCGCAATATGTACCGCATTGGCTCGCTCCTTCTGTTCCTCTGTAAAATAAATAAAATCTCCCAATCGTACCTCCTCTCATCATTTCTACCACTCCTCCTGTGATCACTGTGTTTGTACCATGTCCTCATGGTCATCCACGGCATGTCCCTGTGCAATCTTCTTCTGCCGGATTTTTCGTGCAAGTTTTCTGTCAATCCCCTGCCTGCGTCCTCCACTCTTTCTTCCAGCCACATTCTCTTCAATGATATGTTCCAGATGCCGCATGAGCCTTGTTGCCATTAAGAACAGATCGGGGTGTGGCATATCATTCCAGTGTTCTAAAAAATACGCTGCATAAATATTTCCCTGCTCTGCGGATTTTAAAAAATAACCGTATGCCAGTTCCTTGTCCTGCTGGACATCCTTTCCGATCAGATACATTTTCCCAAGGGCATATTGTGCATACTGGTTTCCGGTGTCTGCTGCCATCTTCAGATAATGCAGTGCCAGCTCTGTGTTCTTTGGCAGTTCTTCTCCGGCAAGATAAATTTTCCCTAACCTGTATGCTGCAAATTCATTTTTCTGTTTTGCAGCCAGTGTCAGATACTGTATGGCTGCCGGAATGTTTCTGGTGTCCTCTTCCAGATATATTTTTCCAAGCTGATACTGTGCATAGCTGTTTCCGGCATCCGCGGCACGTTTCAGATGGAACACTGCCTTTTCCATGTCCGCTGCCACCAGTATGCCTTCCCTGTACAACCGTCCGATTGCATAATCCGCAAACGGATTTTCCTGTGCGGCTGACTCTTCCAGCCACTTTACCGCTTTTGCAATCTTTTCAACATCCAGCTCTGTCCCAGACTCCCCGCTTAACTTTTGGCTCTCCTGTCTGATATAGAGTCTGGCAAGCTGATAGGAGGCATGGGTGTTGCCATAATCAGATGCCTTTGTCAGATAATGTTCCGCTTTCGTTTCGTCTGCCTCTGTCCCGATCCCATGCAGATACATGCAGCCGATACGATACCAGAGCGTATCATCCTTTGATTTTTTCTCCAGATTCAGAAAACCTAAAAAGGCAGCACGATAACAATTTTCCGACTTTTCCTGATTTTTCTCTGTACCGCATCCTGCCGCATAGAGTTTTCCAAGTTCATATGCCGCATAGGGATTTCCCTTGCTGTAAGACCGGAACAACAGACTATATGCGGTTTCCTCATCCTGCTCCACTCCCTTCCCCTGCAGATAAAGCATGCCAAGGGAATAGAGCGCATACTTATGTTCCTTTGCTGCCGCCTTGAAAAACCACTCCGCTGCCTGTTCCATATTCTCGTCTGTACCAAGTCCGTACTGGTACATTTTTCCGATGCGGTATTCCAGATAGGTGTTACTTTTTTTCTGCTCTACATAATGCATTGCCGCTAATGCTTTTTGGTACCACACATCTGCCTTTTCTTTGTCTGCTTCACATCCAATGCCCTGTGCATAAATCTTTCCCATGTCGTGCATGGCATACGCATTTCCCTGCTCTGCCTCTTCCAGCATGCTCTCATGGGCTGCCTCCTCATCTGGTTCTGCCTCCATCGTGCCATAGAGATATTCCCTCGCTTCTTTATACCGGTCCGTCCATCTGGCAAAATAAGAAACGGATTCCCCATGCTCTTCTTCCTGCCTGTCTGGTTCCTGCTCCTCCATCTCCGTTTGTCCAGGCATGATATCCGGCATGTCCTCCCCCTGCAATGCGGCAAGGCTTTCTGTCTGCTGTTCGGATATCTCTTCCAGCCGTTCTATTCCTGTTTCCGCTTCTTCCAGATACAGATACCCTTCTCCAAAACGGACTGCCTCACGGATGACCATATTTTTAATGCTCTTTAGCTCCTTCTGCTGTGACAGCGGTATCCTCTCTATTTCCGAATCTTTATAGTAATGCTGTATCTCCTCCCTGCTTTTTAGCCATGCCTGATAGCATTCTGCCACACGCTCTTCCTTTGCCAGTTCATCTACAATGTCATTTACGATGGCCTTCACATCTGCCTTTAAGTATCCATACACCTTTTTCCCTCCGGTATTTTTTAACCGTCTGGATAAAAGCTGCATCTGTTGTGCAATTTGGGGATGATGGCAGACTCCCTCCTGCATTTGCTGCAACAAAAAAAACAGACTTTTTTCTGCCTGCTCTTTTAACTGGTTTCTCTGTTCGGTTGCTTTCTCATAGATGCTTAGAAACTCCTGCCGGAAGATATCATGTGCGTATGCAGAACGCATGGCATCAATTCCCTTTGCCGTCAAGTATCCCTCGGACGGATCAGAAGAATAGACCACCAGATGCACATGGGGATGATGGGATTCATTGTGGAATGCTGCATACCATTTCAGGTTCCGGCTGTCTATCTTATAATTCTCGCACAGCAACTGCACCCTGCTTCTCAACAGTGCCTGCCACTGTGCGGCACTGTCATAGCCTAGCCGCTCGGCATCCTCCCTCCGCAGGCTGATGACATTCGTCCAGATCACACCGGGATGATTTGCCACCTCTTCTGCCACACAGGACAGCACCACCGGTTCTCCCTCATTTGAAAACAGACCGTGAGTACCTATGATTTCTACTCCCGGTCTGTTTGCCAGATAATCCATATAATTTTTCTTTTTCGCTATGATGTCAAGGTTATTCTCCAGCGCCTGCGTGATAAACTCAGATGCATTTTCTCTGGTTGGTCTTTGGATATAATCGTGATACTCATGCATCCGGTTCGCATCGGGAATCTTCGACAGAATATCTGCAATCAGACTTTTCTGCCGGTCGGTGGCTGGCAGCGAAGATGTCGTGCTGGCTACCTTCTCCACGCCTTCACGGGTGCCGATGTAATTGATGTAATTGGCAAGGTGTGCGGGCGGGGAGTTTTTGAGGTAGTTGCAGCGTAGGATAAGTTTGGGCATGGTGTCCTCCTTATTGGTCTGTCCCTAATTCCTTTTTCAGCTTTTCTGCTATTTTATTGAAATAATCTCTTTCTCCAATAAAATGCATATCGCCAACTGCCTGATATATATTCAATATTTCCAGAACACTCTTATAGTCGTTGCCTCCTCTTTTGTTTTCAACAAGTGCTTTCACAACATCATCAAATCTGCTTTTATCCTTTTTATAGGTTGCCAGAAGCATCTCCAGATCATCTATTGTCATAATATAACATCTTGGATCTTGCTCAAATATTTCCGGCAATGAGCCGACTATCATCTGTGTATTTGTCATACTCTCATACAAAAGAAAAACCTTTATTACAGGTTTCTCTCCTTTATATTCCTGCTCTGATGCCTTCAACTGCTCATATGCCTCTTTTATGTTCCTGTTATAAAATATATCAATCTGCCCAACATCCGGCACCTGCTGTTTTGCTCCCAGTCCAAGTAATCCTGATTTTAATTCAAACAAAAATACCGCTTCATCCACTTCAACATAATAATCAGCACTCTTTTTTCTTTCCTCTGGAATCTTATGCCATGAATTCTTGGGCAGATATAAACCTGCCAGTTCTTCAAAGTAATCCTCAAACATCTCTCCAAAAGCAATTATAAATTTGGTTCCCCAATGATTGTTGTGATAGTAATCCCGAATCAGCCAGTACAATCCATCTGCTATCATCATCTGTACCAAATAGAAACTGACTGCAATCGTTTCTTTCGTCTTTTGCGTAATCACAAATGGTTTGTTGTAGAAAATCTGTTTTCGCAATGATGAGTTTCTCACCTGTTCATAGGTCACAGAATAATAACTTATAACCCGCTCCAGATTTTTCTTTGTCAGGATGCTATTTTCTTTTTTTCTATATAACTCTTCCGGTGCGCTTAATGGATCTGGATGAATAGAACACAGCCACCAGATAATCCATTCTACTGCTAACAATTCCTCTGCTGTAAGTCCAAATAATTCGTTTGTAATCACATTGATATCAACTATTTTTTCCCTGTTAATATTAGGCGAACCGATCAGCATATGGTAATTGCGGTTATAGTTCTGATATATCCATGCCGGATTTGCGTATTTAAATTGTTCATATGACATTCCCATCAAATATTTGAATATACTAGGCAGTCCATTATTTCCAATATATTCACTTCCTGAATGCTTATTTTCATACCCACGATACAGGTTGACCACTCTTCCTGCTAATTGTTCTGTCATAATATCATTTCTGTAATCATTGGAATTCGTGATAGAAAGATATGCCATGTTTGGAATATCCCATGCCGATAACATGACTTTTGCCTGCTTATGTATAAAACCATGCTGAATAATGTTTAAAGGAAATGTAATATTACATACCAAATGTTCATCTAATTTTTCTACTTGATTTTTATATATTTCAATAGATTTTTCTGCAAAAAAATAGATAAAATCTCTGGTAGCATAGTTCTTAATGAACCCTTCAAAATCTTTCAACTATGTTTCCTCCTCATAAATTCACAGCTTTTAAGAGTACAGAAAAGACCACTACCGAAGTAATGGTCCTGTATTCCCTTCTGATAATTAATTTTTTTCTAACTCTCTCAACAACTCATCTGGGAGAATTACTTTTACTCTTGAATGCTTAAAATCAGCCAGATTTCGTATAACAATATAATCTGCCATAGACTCAACTGCACATTCTTCCTGCAGACCATCTTCAAAATCTGAAAATGCATTGTTTTCCAATGCAGCTACTATCTTCTTTTCATTCAAGTCAGAAATCTGAAATATCTCACATAAATTTTTCAGAAGAAATCTTCTTTCTTCCTGACTGAAATTTTTTCTAAGAATATAAAACAAGTTTGGTATGCTATGTGCCGCAAGTATTCCTGTTATTTCCCTTGCCGCACATTTTTCCATAATTCTTTTTGCATCATCAGCATATGGTTCCCGATTGGCAAGTGCATCTATAATAATATTTGTGTCAACCAATATTACCATACTTTTCCTCCCTTGCCTCCTGTAATTCCTTGTCTGCGTCAAAATCTTCTGGTAATCTTCCGCTGAACTTCAGCACATTCTGGAGTGCTTCCATTGCCTGTTTCTTATCTGCAGGTCTGTTGGATGACATTTCCTCAAGATTCTGAAGAATATTAATCACATAAAACATTTTTTCATCTGGAATACGTTCTATCAATTCAACTGCCCGTTCCTTCATCTGTGTCATCATGTACCACTCCTTCCTTTTCTTTTATCATACTGTAAGTCTTACCGCATTTCAATAAATTATTTCTTAAAAACGATCCCCCTGCTGATATTGATATGCCTCCTCAAACCTCACTGCTCCATTGATCCGTTTCACCTCTTCTGCACACTTCGCCTGCAGCTTTCCGAGTGCCTGCTCATCCACACCATGGCTGTATGCGATCACATGGGACAGCTTGGAAGTTTCCACTGCAAGTTTATACATTGCACGAGCCATGCGGTTCTCGCTGTCCTTTACCGTTGCATGCATGACAGAGGAGATGGTTGTCAGCATATAATTTTCTATTTTCTCCGAAGTGAGATATCCGATATAAAACCGCAGTGCCCGATTGACGAATTCGTTTCGTGAACGCACATCTGCCTGTGGTAACAGGGCATCTACCTGCCCCAGCAGTTCTTCTTCAATATAAAATGCTTTTCTTATCTTTTCAGTTCCCATACACTGCCTTTTCATAATTATCTTTGTAAATTTGTGTTATCAGCGGCTCGCTGTCCAGCCTTGCTATTTTTTCATAAATCTGCTCCTTTACATAAAAACAGAGCGCATAGATTTGTTTTCTATACGCTCTGACACCGGGGTTTTTATTTAGTTGTAATTGTGGTAATGGTTATTTAGCCCAAATTGAAGTGATTGTATTTTATACTGATACATCAATAGAATTACGAACTAACCTATTACCATTTTTTACAAGAGTAGATTCCACTGATTCTCTTGTAACGTTATCAAGAATGCTTGTATCAAACTTTTGTCCCGGTTTCCAATTTGGATTAGCCGATTTCACTGCTGCATACATAGCAGCTCTATACTGTCCTTCGTATTGCTCTAAAGTCCATGTACCACTTAAACGTTTGTCTTTACTTACGCTTAACTGATAATCCTTAAAAATATCTGAACGCTTAGTTGTATCACCATTTGAAAGACCATTTTCCTGAATAAATTCCTTCTTCACATTATCAAACATCTTTTGACGATATTCCTCAGATACACTTGTGAGTTGCTGCCACGATGTACCTTTGCTGGTAACATCCATTCCTGCTACTCCATTTGCATTCAGCAAATCACCTTCTGAATCAAATTGCTTCATCAGATTCTTAATAATGGTATCTCTTCCACCGAATGTTTCATATATCATTCTTTCTTCTGGTGACATCATGGCTTCATTTTGCATAATACCAGATAACCAGCCTTTTTCTTTCAAAGCCTTATATTGTTTGCTATTTGTATTGATGCCATTATACGTGTTACCTAATCCGCTGATATTCATTGCCATATAAAAACCTCCTTGTAAATAAATTCAAAATCCGTTTAGAATTAACTCAATGCTATGTAATATATCGTCATAAACCTCAGAAAAATAAGCACACCAATCTCTACAAATTGCCATTCTGTAAAATTTGTTTGTCACCCTACACACTATCCAACATCTGCTGGCTTATTCCCGTACTCTACTCCTCAGTTTGTTTTTGCTCAGCCTTTAATATCATGCTCCTGTATGCTTCTTCGTTTTCCGCACTGATTGGCATTTCAATTCCGTCCATCATATTTTTGACTCTCAGATTATCCGCAGCATAATAAAAGGTTTCACCGCTATACTCTCCCCTTTCTCCATGCCTTGGAAATCCTATGTCACAAAATTCCTGCAGTTCTTCCTCTCCCTCCCGGAAGTGGAATGATACCGTATCCTGTTCCATATCAATTTCAATTCCAAATGATGCCTGTTCTTTCATCACAAGTTGAAACATCTGCTCTTTTTCAACCGCAGTAAATAATTCTTCTCCCTCTATCTCTTCCGGGAATAAATAATTACCTTTCATCTGTTTCAGCATGGGTGCCGCACATAATCCTTTTTGTGGTGACATTGGATCATTCAGAACACCTTTTAAACTATGCAGAAAATCAGCTACTGCAAAAGGGTAACTGAACCCTCCAGCATGTTCCGAAAAAAAATAGTGTTCCTTTCCGTTTTCGTGAACGGTATAAATTGCTTTTGTATTCATCTCATCCCTCCTCACAAATATCTACGATATGCTCACACAGTTTCTGCGGTATCACACTGCGCTCCCTCGAACCTTTCAGTCCCTGCGTTCCTGTCTTGCTTCCCCTCGGTGCCGGTACATGGCATGAATCACCGTTATGACACATCGGCAGGAATCCAGGGTTCGGATGATTCGTCCAGATATCAGTCGGTTTCATTCTGTTATCTCCATACTGGCAATAGGTCACTGTATATCTTGGCAGGTTCTTCATCCATTCCATCTTGCGCATGCCGCCTCTCGGATTCTCTATAAAATAATACTTTGGCTGTAGCTGCTCAATGAGTTCCAGCACATGTTTGTCTACCCTGTCACAGAATTTTGCATATGCACTGACCGGTTCAAGACTTCCTGTCTCTGGATTCTTTTTTCTGTGATGGCTGATCGCTGCAATACTAAAAGTAGCGCAGTCAGGACTCGCCCAGATGACATCCGGTTTTCCAAAAAGTTTTAAGATATCCTCCGCCGTCACCTTGCTGATGTCCTCATACAGATCAATGTTTTCAAAATCTTTTGACCATTCCACACTGAATACTTCATGTCCCCGTTGTTCAAAGGCTTTCCCGATGCTCCTTGTTCCTGCAAATAATTCCAATACTTTCATCGTCCCATTCTGGTAGTGGTGCGCACCTCACCCCATGGGACTACTCATTTCCTCCTTCTTTTTCCTCTGTCTATAGACTTTTTTCCTGTTTCTGCAAAAGGCATAACTTCTGCCGGCCTCTACTGCCTGATTGCACTGTAACAAAAATAAAAATGGCATAACCTTTCCGAATCTTCCAAAAAAGTTATGCCATGCTTAGAACTGCCCAACGGCTCTGCCGGTGGGTGTCTGACGGGTTAAGCCGCTCTTTTGCGGCATAACCCCTTTAACCTGCACTATTTTCGACCCTGTTTTACAGCTCGCTTTTATCCCCATTTTCGGAGTCTTATATGCCTCCGCACTCCGGGTTTTCTGCTATTTTCTCCAAATCGGCTCATACAGGGCAGAATACAGCTTAATCGGTCACTTTATCCAGTTTTGCAGAATAACGGCACACGTTGCCACACGCAGGCTCACACGGCGGTGTCTGTGCCGTTTCCTTTCCATTGTCCTGTCACTTTCTTAAAAAGCGAGGATGGTCATATGTGGCTCCAGTTCCGGTTCCTGCCCTGTAAACTGCTCAATCTCTCCAAATCGTCTTGTATATTCTTCGATCTGCTGCTCCGTCAGGGAAATGAAATCACCGTCCGGGGTATCCCCGCAGATAAAAAATGGACCGCAGATGATATCATCACCATTCCTGCGGTTCGGCTGCATTCCATTTAGTTTTCCTTCAGCGTTGATTACTGCCACACATCCATCTCCAAAACCAACGCACTCAATGTCTCCCTCCACTTCTGCCTGACTTGCCTTAAAGTCATTCGCAATCTCCTTCACACAGGGAGGTTTCCCCGGCTCTACTTTCAGAATCTTTATCTTGTCCATGCTTTCCCCGTTCCCTATTCATTCTCCGCGGCACTGCCGGATGCCACACTGTTTTTGCCCTGCTGGCGGTTTGCCTTTTTGATTGCAGGCGGCACATCCCCTCTGCTTTCAATGTACTCACGGACCGCCTGCGGCACATATTTCTCATACATTTTCCCAAGGACTTCCTTCAGCTCCGCATCAAAATCCGCATCCTTTTTTCCCATGTACTGTTTCACAGCATTTAACTTTTCCTCATCATATTTGATCGTAACGACTGCCTGTTTCATCTCTTTACCTCCAAATTTAAACTCTCAGTTGAAATCATTTTCAGAAAAACACACCCTTAAGAAAGCACCATTCCTGCCTGCTCCTCCTGTCCGCTTTCCTTTATCATGGACAGCGTCTGTGTTTCCTTCACTGCCTGCTCCTGTTCCAAAATGCCGCTTACCGATGGCACAAAGGCAAAGTATCTGGCGTAAGATGACCCTTCGCTCTCCACCAGAACACCTTCCTCCATGCCCTCTCCGGTTACTAAAAGGCAGTGCCGCACCCCATCTTTTTCATACATGAAATCCACATTTTCCCTGATAAAATCATGCTTGTGCATCAGATGATTGGTAAAAGATTCATACTCTCCAGCCGGAAGCATGATGACCTTTTCCACACAGAATTCTTTCGCCTCTATCTTCGGCTCTTTTCTGGAAAATACTGCTCTCATAGTTCCTCCTTCCCATAAACTCCCAGTTGAAATGATTTTCAGAAAAACACACTCTTAAGAAAGCACCATTCCTGCCTGCTCTTCCTGCACGCTCCCCGGTATGACAGACAGCCTGTGCGTATCCCTGTCATATCGGTAAATCTCATCGGACAGATAGTCTGTCTCCGGGAACGCCCTGTTTGCTCCATATACCCCATCCCTCAGCCGTTCCATGTCCAGACCTTCCCTCTCCACCATAAGATACACATCGTGGATGGATGCCGGAAGGACGATCAGATTTCCATCCAGCTTTTCTGCTGATTTCTGCAGCGTTGCCTCGTCCATCATGTACACCGCCCCATGATCCATGTTGTTGGTAAGGACATAAAAGTCGGCATCCGTCCTCCAGATTCTCTCCGTTTTTTTCTCCATCGCAAGGATATTCTGGTCATAGTTATGCCCGTAGGCATCCTCAAAGTCCATAAGGACCGGCGGACGTTTTGCAAACATATTTGCCCATGCATCCTGAAAAAGCACCTCTTCTTCTATTCCCCAATGCTCCATCTGCTCTCTGGTGACAAGTCCGCAGTCCCTCTGAAACTTTTCGTCATACCCGCTGAGACGGCATACCAGCATGAGGTTTTCTTTCTGCTGATGCGCCAGTCCGTCCCATTCCTCTCTGCCTGCCGCATTGCACACTTCCAGAAACAGACAGTCTTTTATTTTCTCTTCATATCCGTTCACTTATACTCCTCACATTCCCATGTTCATCGTATTTTCTGCTGTCTCTTCCACGGTTTCCGGCACTGGCTCTCTCGGCTGCTCTTCCTGATTCTGTGTCTCCCTGCTCCGTCTGCCGGATGCTCTCTGTTGTCTTGTGCCTCCCATTCTCTGGGATTCCTGCTCCTGATTTGCTGTCTCCTGTGGAGTTTCCATCCTGCTCTCCACAAATTTTCTGACCTGTGCAGGAACATTTTTCTCATAAGATTTATCGAGATGGCTCTTCAACAGCTCCTCCACGGTTTTTCCTCCCTGCTCTGCCAGAAAGAAACTTAATGCCTCCAGTTTCTCCCCGGCAAATGTGATTTTTATTTCTTTTTCTGCCATATCGCTCCTCCTTCATTTCTATTTTCTGGCGGAAAACAGATGCCTGCGGCATCAAAAAAATTTACTGTGGCCTGCCATACAGTACCTGCTTATCGTTATCAAACAGGGGACGGTACACCACCTTCCCTTTGGAATAGGACGCATCCACGACCATGCCATCCCCGGCATAGATTCCCACATGCGTGATGTTCATGTATCTTCCGTTTGGTTTGTGGCTCCAGAACACAAGGTCCCCCGGCTGCAGTGATTCCTTTGCAACCGTCAGGTTATGCTCCACCATATATCTTCCCTGCTCTGCCGCCGTTCCCGGCAGGGAGATTCCTATCTGCCTGTAACACCACAGCGTCAGATAACTGCAGTCCACATAATTCCCGGTTCCGCGGAGTGCCTGCGAGTACGGATGCCCCAGTCTCGATAATGCAAGCTGTACGATATCACTTCCATTCCCGTTGGCTGGCAGATCATACACAGGGATATCCCCTGCCCCGTTCCAGCCGCTCCAGTCGGAAAATTCATCTCCCTCTGTCGGGGCCGCCGTGTCATACTTTGCCACATACCACACATTGACTGCATTGGACTGTTGTTCATAAGTTGCGGTAATTCCATAGTCGGATGCAAGTTTTTGGAAGATTTTTGTCTTATCCCCAATGGCAACTGCCACGGTATATTTTTCCAGCGTGACTGTCCCGTCCTCCTGCTCTACGTTTTGTGTCCGTTCCTCATAATCCACAAAACAGTCTGCAAATTTTTTATAATCATCCGTCTCAAGCCGTACCCGGTCTACGCCGAAATACAAAGAATAAAAAACGGATTTGACCAGATACCTGTCGCACAGTTCCCCTTCTGTCATGCCGTCGATGTCATCTAATACGGCATCCAGCTCTGCAAAACTTTCCTGCATCTGGCGGACATAAGCCAGATAATCCGCAGGCATTCCATCCGGTGCTTCCCCTCCATCGAATGCCAGATGCACTGCCGCCCGGTTATGTTCTGTCCCGCCGGAGGCAATGCTGATGTAGCACATGACGGCAAGGATGACCGGAAGGCACAGGGCTGCCAGTACGGAGGCACTCCCTGTCCACACTTTTTTATTGGTTCCGGCTGCTATGGCTGCCCTTGCAATCAGAGCGGCAGTTGCTGGCTCCATGGTGCTTCCTCCATTCTCTCTGCTTCCATCTCCTGTTTCATTCGTTCCCTGCTCTTTTCAACACCTGCCATCAGAACATCCTCATCAAATCCTGCCTCCTGATATCCGGTGCGGATGGTAGCAAGGTAATGTTCCGAAGGGACTCCCATGGCATACCCCTCCGTCATGGTATATGCCATCATTTTCTCTCGTTTTCCATCCATCTCTACTTCCAGCATTTCTTTTCCATACAGTCTCGGATATCCCTCATAACAGTCGAGGTTAAACTCATCTCTCGGACTGATCTCCCAGATCAACACTGGCACACTCTCCCCTTTTTTCGGCTCCACCGTAGCTACCGCCCCGTTCCTGTTTCCACGGAACAACAGCTCATAGTCCTTGATTTCCCCGGTTCCTACCACCTTTGCATCGGGGCAGCGCAGTGCCATCTGCGCCCGGTTTAGGTTCGAGCCGTATGCAATATATCTTCTTCCTGTCATGTTCATATTCTTTTTTCCTTTCTCTGCGTTTTGTTTTTACATGGTCATGTTCATTCCCTGTGCATCCTCCGGCACCTCTTCTTCCATGCTGTCTGGTTGCTGTGCATGTCCGGTTTCCAGTTCTTTCTTTTCTTTCATCGCACTCAGTCTTTCCTTCTGCCGCACTGCCTGTTCCGGGTCTTTCCATGCAATGCCGCCCTCCAGATTTTCCAGAAGAAACTTCCGCGCCGTCTTAAATTCATCCCCGATCATTCCCAGCCTTAACAGCCAGGTACGGAATGTATATTTTTCGTTGGTGCTGGCAGTCTTGATGCGGCTGGCACATTTCTGGTTCAATGCCTGCGCAGAAATGGCAAGGCAGAGCTGGATATATGCCTTTATTTTTCCTGCATGGGTGGTGGAGTTAAACAGCCGGAACTCAATCGTACCTTTCTGGAACACGCTGTGCAGATTCAGGCAGTGGTAACGGCTTTCATGGTAATGCCTGTGCCTTCCATCACCCCCCTTGTACCAGATCCTGCTCACTTCCTCCAGACTCTTTGGTTTCTTCCGGTTCAGTTCCTGCAAAAAGTCCTCTTCCACCTTCTGGCAGTAGCGGTGCTCCCTCTCTACATCTACCTGAAGTGCCTTATAGATCAAATCTTCCTTGCTGTACATGATGTTGGTGATGTTCCGCAGTGTCCTTGCATCATGGGGTGCCGCATTGATATGCACATGGATGCCTGTATTCTTTCCTGCCACTGCACCTGCATGCCGGAGCTGCCGGATGAGTTCCTGTATGACAGGGATATCCGCGTATTCACAGATAGGGGAAACAAATTCTACCTTGTACTCACTCCCCGCATAACCGCCGCCTTTTTTCTGCGCCTCAATGCTGGAGTCATACATGACTTTCCATCTGCGGCCTGCCGCATCCCTGACACTGTACTCTTCATAGCTTCCGCCGTCATAGCTGAACGTAGAGGAAAAATAGGCTGCCATGACCTCCGCAGCACGCTGTCTGGTAATGCCTGTCATCTCGATCTCAATGCCGAATTTCTGCTCCCTCATGTCCATAGTTTGGCATCCCTCCTTCCTTTTTCCCTGCTTTATCGTCCTCCGGCACTTCCGAACAGTTTCTCCTTGTACTCCGGTGCATGTACCATAAGGTTGTAACGTTCATTGCCGCATTTATAGAGGCACACGCCCCTCTGCGGATAGCGGATCAGGTTGTATTCGCTCTGCTCAAGCTGCAGGGTGTCGATATAAAATCTGGAATCGATGTTTCCCGCATTGAACAGAAATACATGGGTAGGGATGGAAAACAGCGGTTTCGTATACTCCCGGATTCCATCGATATTGAAGTCCTCCAGATTCTGGCTGGCAAGGATGACGGCACTGTCCTTTTTTCGCACACGTTTCATAAAGTTTCGGATATATTCCACGGCGGTCAGGTTGGTAAGGAACAGATAAAACTCATCGATGCAGGCTGCCGTATGCCCGTTGGTCAGAAGTTCATTGGACATGTAGGAAAGCACATTAAACAGCATGGCATCCTTCACATTTTTGCTCGCCTGAAGCAGTCCCTTGACACCGAAAGTCAGAAAACTGCTGTCTGTGATATTCGTATGTCCGTTAAAAAATTTGGACTCCGCTCCCTTACACATGGAGTGAAGTCCAAGACAGATTTCCTGCAGAAGCTCTGCGGTATACAGTTGTTTCTTCTTCGCATCGTAATGCTTATATTCCTCTTCCATCAGATCGTAAAGGTCAGACAGGATCGGGTAATCCTTTGGCGTAAGCCTGCCAAAGTCCGTATCATCCCCTATGTTCCACTTCTCATAAAGTTTCGCCAACATGATTTCTATCGTGTCAAGCTGGCTGTCCGTAAAATTCTTATAGCTTCGGAAAAAGTCTTTTAAGAAGGAGATATGCTGGCTTAATTTTGAGGAACAGCGGAACGCATAGGGTGCCTCCGTATCCTCCGGGCTGCCGTTTTCATCCCATGTTTTGGGTTCTAACACATTGATGATATACTCCCCGCTCATCAGATCCACAAAACAGCCTCCCAGATTTCCGGTCAGGTCAACATATTCATGCTCCGGGTCCAGGCAGATGACTTTCATCCCGGACTCACGCAGGATGGTCTGTATCAGTTTTAACAGGTAGGATTTTCCCTGCCCGGAGTTTCCAAGGATGAGGATATTGGCATTCGTCTTGTCATCCGCCCTTTGGTTGAAATCTACAATGACATTGCTTCCAAACTTATCCCTCCCGATATAAAATCCGTTCTTATCGGTCTTGCCGGAGTAGTTAAAAGGAAACAGGTTCGCCACACTCGAAGCCGGAAGCGCACGTTCAAACTGCTCCAGAAAGACATTCCTGCCAGCCGGATGCACACATAAGAACCCCTGCTTCTGGCGCAACAGCAGCTTATCCACGTTCAGTTTGGAACGGATGAGTTCTGTCAACACTTCGGTCTGCAGCAGCTTTAACTTATCCATGTCCGCTGCGGATAACTCCAGATACACAGCCGTATGCAGTAACGGCTCCCTGTTGCGGTGCATGGTCGCAATGATGTTGGTCACATCCTGCAGGTTGCTCGCTGCCGTGACTGTCTCCTGTAAATTTTCTGTATTCCCCTGTTTCATGCGGTTCTTGTTTGCCGCATTGCTGATAATTTTTTTCTCCTCTGCCGGTGTGACCTGTCTGGTATAGATACGCAGTGTCACACCGTCCTTTTCCCCAAGGTGGCGCAGGATTGCCTGCTCATCCGTTGCAGTCGGATATTCCCTGAGTGCCCAGACACTGCGGAACGTATTCCCGCAGATATAATGATCCGTGTAAAACTGGATGACGGACGGCGCGATCATGTCAAGGAAACTCTTAAGCCTCTCTTCCCCCGGTGTCTGTGTCTGTGTTTTTTTCTTTCTGTTGTTATTCATTTAAAATGATCCACCTCTCCCCATCAAATTCTTCAAATTTTTCCGTTGTGACATTCTGTTCAAAGTAAACAGCCAGTATCCTCTTCATGTCCTCCTCATCCGCTCTTTTGGATGTAAATCCCTGTTCCACCAGCATTTTTTCGATACGATTTAAGTAAGAGAACACCTCATTCTCCTTCTGGTTTCTCAGCCGGATAATCAGTAAAAACTCCCTTGCCGTTGCCATCTGCACCTGCATCCGGTCAAGGTGTCCTGCATCCAGTTCCAGCAGTTTCCGCACAGTCGGGTTGGTTTCTTCCTCCGCGCGGTTCTTTAAATATCTTTTATTGTCCTCAAAGTTTTCACGGGAATTTAAGCACATCATCTCGATTTCCGTGATGCCTTTTAAGACCGTCATGAGTCCGTAGATTCTTGCAGAAAGGCTCTCCTCCGACAACACGGACAGGTTGCTCGGCTGGATCAGAAAATAGACCAGCTCATCCTTCCGGTAAGTGCGGATGCTGTAATCCGACAGTTCCTTTGTCCCCATCAGCTCCCTTGTGGACTGTTCATTCTTCCGTTTCATTTGCGGTATACCTCCATTCATAATGCTGCTGTTCCATCAAAAAATACGCACATGCATAGTGGATAAATTTTAAGATGGTGGTATCCTCCACCTGTATCGTTAAAAATGCGTATACGCCTGCTATCACCATCGGGAACCACAGTTTTGCATAGGCAAATGCAAACACGGATACCAGTACGATGATTCCTGTCACTGCAAGGTCTTTTAACTCCCACAGCCACATGCTCGCTTTCGATTTCAGATTATCCGGGTATATGTACATCCCGTTCTCCCTCCTGTCTTTCTAAAAAATAAGCAATGCCGCAGAGGATATATTCCACACACGGCACTGCCACGCTGTTTCCCAATGCCCGGTACCGGACACTGTCACTTGCTCCCGGAATGTCCGTCCAGTGGTCCGGGAAACCCATAAGTCTTTCACACTCAAGCGGTATGAGTTTTCTCACACGTTTTTTTCTCCGCAGGTCATCCGTGTATGCCACACAGTGCCTGTCCTCTGTTGTCAGCGTATAACTGACTCCCTGCTGATAGCCGCAGCCGTTTCCCCCGTTTTTATCCTGACGGTTGATGACATTGCCGGCGATGCAGTAGGGTTCTCCATGGACAGCAAGCGGCGTATTGTTGCCTCCCGTCCCCAGTGCAGAAGTAATGGTCTGCGCCACCTTCACCGGTCCGCTGTAGCGGGTGTCCGGTCCGTGATTGTCAAACAGGATCGGCTGGTTATTGCCTGCCATCCCTGCCGCGGCTGTAATGGTCGGACAATATCCGATCCCGATTTCTGCATTTGCCTGACTGCTCGCCATGATAATGGGCGGTGTGCTTGAACTGTGTGCCAGAAGTGTACCGATAAGGTTCCGGTACACATCCATCCGCTGTCCTCCCTGATCCATCAGACACACTATGTCGGCTCCTGTGCCTGCATCAAAAGTGCCGCCTCCAAGATCGACGGCAGCTTTTTTCCTCTGTTCCCTGCTCTCCTGATAATGCCTCCACACGCTTTCGGACTCAAATAATATCTCTCCGGCACTGTGGCCTCCAAAATCTGCGATAAGGAAGATTCTTCGGCGTCTCTGGGGGACTCCCCAAAATTGAGCGTCCAGTACCCTCCAAGCAACAGAGAATTCCTGTCCCAGAATAATCCCGGCAGGAGTCCATGCCCCATCCGGCGGTCCAGGTAAAGATACGGACTCCTCCGATATACCACAGACTTCTTCGAGGACTCTCTTAAAATCTGCTCCTTTTGGTTCTCCGCTTGAGAAGGCTCCCGGCACATTTTCCCAGACCATATACCGAGGTCGAACAGGGACATCTGCTCTCCTTCCACTGCTGTTTTTCCTCCTTTCCTCCTGCCTGCGCATTTCTTTTATGATGCGTACCTGCTCTAAAAAGAGACCGGAACGCATCCCCGCAAGTCCTGCGCGTCTCCCGGCAATGGATAAGTCCTGACATGGCGAACCCCCGGCTATCACATCCACAACCGGGAGGTTTTCCCCATGCAGTTTTGTAATGTCTCCCATGTGTTTCATCTCCGGGAACCGGTGCATGGTAACTGCCATGGGAAACTTTTCTATCTCACTCGCCCACACAGGCCGTATGCCATTTCTTTTTGCTGCCAATGGAAATCCCCCGATCCCATCGAACAGACTCCCCAGCTTTTTCTCCATCCTTTCACCGCCTTATGCTGCCACTGCTTTGACAACCGTTTTTGAAATGTTGATGGCTGTCTGCGCTGCATAAACTCCGCTCATCAGGTTTGCCTTTGTGCTGGTGTCCAGTCCGAACTGTCCGGCAATCCTCGGCACCTCCGTGGAGGAAAGCATGACACCCAGACCAAGTAGAGGATGGTCCTTGAAGATCATGAGTCCTGCCGTGAGCATGGTGGACTGCAGGAAAGCGGTGAGACAGATTCCAATGACCTGCTTGCACCACTGGGTAAAACCGTCAATATATCCTCTTGGAACAGAAAACATATAAAGGCTTCCAACTGCGATCTGTATGAGCAGAATGCCTCCTCTTTTCAGATTCCCGAAAAACACTTTTATCACGGCATACCCCATCATCACGGCACAGAATATCTGCAGGATCGGATTCCCTACTCCCGGCATGGCGGCTGACATAAGCACCTGCTGTGCGGTCATCCCGATGCTTTCCGCATCTGTAATGCCGGATAATGCCGATCCGAAGGAACTCTGCAGCGACACACTTAAGGAATATAAGTTGACCGGAAGAAAGGAAAACAGGCTGACCGCCATAAATCCCTTGACATAGTTTAAGGCAGTATCCTTGATGCTGCCCCTTCCCCCCTGATACTCTATAGCACATTCAAAAGCTCCGACCACCAGCCCTACCACAAACAATGCCCAGCCAAGCCAGCCAAAAAAAGTGGTAATTGCATTTACCCACGGCAGGTCAAACAATTCCACTCCCATATTGTTCATCATTGCAAAAAAATCATTGAGAAATCCAACGATCTTCCCATACAGCCAGTCGATGATCTGGTCTAGTACGGTTTCCGCAACAAAATCAAATATAAACATCTGACACCTTCTTTCTCACCATCCCCTATATGCCAAGGATTTTCCAGATATAGGTCGGTGCCGTCAGCGTGAATACCAGACACGCAAACAGGATTGCGGGTGCCGCCCATTCAAACTGTCCGTGTTTTCGGTAATCGAAGTATGCCGTACCCAGCTTTGCAAAGAAGAATACGGCAAGTATCAGGTCGATTGCCGGAAACACCACCTTATTGACTACTGTCTTGATCTGTGCGGAGGCATCCTGCCATGTACCCTCGATTGCGCCTGCCACATCCCCTTTCCCTGACGCATATACTGTAGTTCCAAACATCATCGTAAGTGCAAGCACCATCACTGCCATCATCATCCATTTCTTTTTCTTCATCTGATCTTCCTTTCCTTTTTTCTGTTTTTTTACTGCATTTTCATTTCACTGGTCTGGTCCGGTTCTTCCAAAAGGTCTGTCATCTCATAAATGACAGGATTCTCCCAGAACTTTAAATCTCCACGGTATCCGAGTTTTAAGTGGCTGAACTCTTCCGCAAGCTCCCTTACGGACTCCGGGGCATTGGGTGGAAGTTCCTGATTCCAGATCACCCATTCCCCGCTCTGGTAGCGCGGGGTAAGTTCTAAAACTACATAATCCTCCGGTACAAATGCCGGGTAACGCTGCAGCCTGCCGCTCGCATCATAATAAGCTGCTCCCTCCTGCATCACCGTGAGTGACATAAGCCGCAGCGTATCTGCAAGGGATTTCGTGAACCATGTTTCCCGGTCACAAAATTTCCGTATCCTCCCATCCCTTAAGATGGATTCCAGATTTTCTTTTCTGGTGTAATGGTACAGCAGTCCTTCCGGCTTTTGGATTCTCTCATATCCCATCGGTTTCCTACCTCACATTCTGCGGTGCGATATGCCAGTCATCCCACAGGCTTCCAGATATCTGCACAGCGTTTGACAGGTTCACGGAAAGCATTCCATCCGGTGTCCAGCAGTCGAGCAGGTACGTGTATACCCGGTACTCCCCGTCCGGCATCCAGACCGGTGTGAAATGTGTCCTCCGGTAATAAGTGGAATACTCATTATTCTTAAATTCAAAGACCGCACTGTATCCATTTCTGGTTCTCTCTAAAAGCCGCCAGTAGGTTTCGTAATAAAATTCCGGGAAGTAACTGACTGCTGTCTGCGGTGCTGTTGTTGCGGATGTCTGGCTGCTCAATGCCCTTGCACTCAGGGAAACATTCACACCATACCCGCTTTTGGTAACCATGCCGTCCGCGGTCGGTGCCTTCTCATCCGTGACCAGATGCATATCTGCGGTCAGGGATGCCGAATAATGTTTCTCTTCAAATTCCCACCAGCCTTCATCCACATACTCGCCATCATCCTGCCAGTATCCATGGCTCTGTGTGCATCCTGCCTCACAGCTTGCCGAATGATCCTCTGACTCCCAGTTCCAGTCACTGTGCCATACCCATTTTTCCTTCCACTTGGCTTTCCAGACACTCCATGCCGCCTGTGTCTTTTCTGGATTTACAGGCATCACTGCATTTTCTTTCCGGTAGCTGTCATTTCTGTCATCTGCAACAGGATTTGGCGGTGGATTGTCATCCAGATCCACAATGTTCGCCGTGATGGTTCCCCGGCTCACGGATGCACTGCCTCCGCTGGCGGTCACGATAATCGTGATGTGCTGTTCCGTGGACGGGGTATGCCATTTTACCCACACGAGCTGCTGTCCGTCCTCCGGGTAATACACGTTTTCAACCTTGTAGCTTCTTCCCAGAATAGAAAATGTCACGGTGACGGAGTTGTCCGGATCACTCTGTCCTCCACTGACCGTGACCGCCGTTATCACATCCGTATCCACACGGTATTCATAGTCCGCTTCGATGACTTCCGGTGTGACCACCTCATTAAACCGCACGATGCCAAGTCCTAATGCGCGGATGATATCCTCATCATTCGCTTTCTCTGTCTTAGAGCCGCTCCACGCCGGATATCCTAAATCCGATGTTTCCAAAAACATGGCAAGCGGCAGGTTTTTATGGGACAGGGACGGCATTTTCTTTCGCAACAGGCCGCCCCTTAACTGGTTGTATTTTGCCGCTTCCGTGGCGGTAAACGCAGTCCGGACTCCCTCAAACGTCACATATGCAATCGGCTCTAATAACAGCTTGTACTCTCCGTTTGTCAGCGTCTGGAAATCCATGCCGACATATCCTGCAATGGCTCTGATCACCTGCTCGTCCGTAAAGTACTGTTTGATGGCTGCAAGGTTTGCCCCTCCTCTTGAAGTACTGATAATCTGTGGCAGGGACTGTGCTGGATTATAAAATGTATAGCCTCCCATCCTTGCAGAAAGTCCTGCGCCATTCCTGTAGGAAGTCTTGCTTACTTTTCCAAAATGCACCCGGATATCAGTCGGATGCTTGTTGGTAAGGTCAATGGATGCTGATGCAACTGCACCATCACTGGCTCTGATTACCGTTACGCGCACACCCTCATCGTGGCTGCTCCAAAAATTAGTTCCCGTTCCTGCTCCCATACCTCCACCGCCATTGTCGATGTTCCCTTCCCCGGCTGCATAAACCGATACCGGCATTGCCATGGCAAGCATAATTGCAAGAAGCAATACTACTTGTTTTAATAACTTCATCTCTTTTTCCTCACAAAAAAAGCAGACCGTTTTTACGAATCTGCTTTTCACTAACACATTATTCTTTTCTCTGTTTTTTGGCTTCTGCTACAAATGTTCTAATCGTATTAACCAAATCATCCCATTGCTCTGGTTCCTTCATATGAATGTTCCCCATACGCTCGTTATTGGAATCCCTTTGTTCCATTTGTAACCATTTTCCCTCCTGTATCAGACAAACAACTTTTTCATCTTTTACAGGTTCATCTTTTTTTAGGAACATCCATGTAACACAGTCTGTCAAAATAATAAAATCACAATATTCAAACTCTGCTTCTATCTGTTTTTTGTTTTTTCCCAATTCTAACCCTTGATAATTTTCCAAATTGGGTTTTTTCAGCTCAATCGAAACATATGGTTTTGTAGTATTCGTATAGCTATATTGTTCCGGAACGATAATAAAATCCTGCAAGCTATGTGAATCCGCATAATTTTTACGCTTATGAAGTGGATTTTTGGTATCATCCTTGTATCCTTTGTTATCCCAAACTGCTACCAATTGTTCACTTTCTGTAAGGATCGATTGTATAAAATCTCGGATTACAAAACCAAAATAAATCTCTCTTCTTTCAATTTTATATAATCTTTCTACCTCTTCCACATAATCTGCATATGATATACGTTGTTTGTACATAATCCAAGAGCCTCCTTGTCCGCTTGTTATCAGTTTATATCAAACAACATTTCTTGTCACCAACTTAGTCCATGATTCCGATTTTATTGCCATTTTCATACATGTCATCTGCGTAGGTGCCTGAGCCTTCCCCTTCATCGGTAATCCATCCGAAGCCTTCCACATATACCATGCCGTCTTTGGTATCACCTGTCTTTGGTGTCTGGTTCTCTGCCGGAGCCGGTTCCTCCTGTTTTTCCTCCTCGTAGGACGGCGGTGTATCCGGCTGGTCCGTGGCGGTTCCCTCAGACAGTGCAGGCGGCTCACTCGGTTTTTCCTCTTCTGTTTTCTCCGGGGTTTCCTGAATTTCCTGCTCCCTGTCATTTACGGAAGTTCCTGTCTCCGTCTCGATCACAAGCGGCTCTTCCATCTCTGCTTCTGTGCTTTCTGCCGGAGCCGGTTCCGGTGTTTCTGTCTCCACAAAAAGTTCTGTCTCCTCCGATTCTCTCTCCACGACCTGTGCCTCCCTGTCCGGCTCATGGTAGAGCACCCTGCTGATTCCAAACACAAGCACCGCACATACTGCTAGAAGTCCTGCGACTGCCAGCCACTTTTTTGTCTTATCTTTCATGGCATTCCCTCCTTATGCTTTTTTGATTGATTTTCGTAGTTCACACGCTACCATAGAACGTCTGGAAAGTCTATGGAAATGTAATAAGTCTTACGATATCTGTAACATGTTACTAAAATTTCTCCCGGTAGGCCGCCCTCACCTTCAACCTGACCGACATATTCGACAAGATTTTTCCTGCGAAACGCACAGGCACTTCCATCGTGACCTCTGCATCCGCATAATAAGTTCCTCCCGGCGATGCCAGTGCCGTGTTGTGGATGTCCACAGAAAGATTTTTGAGCCTGTACTCCAGTTCACCACTGTTGTTATAGCGGACATAACTGTTCCCATCCTCTTCCAGACCAAGCAGAAAACACATCCTGCCATAGATATCCCCATGGTCCACGGATGCCGCAAATCCCGTATCGTCCGGCTCATATCCTGCAGCATATCCTTCCCTGACACCATGATAAACTTCATTGTAATTGTCGTTTACCACGGAAACTACGGCAGATTCCATGGCATCTTTGATTCCGGCTGCCGTGATGACAAGGCGCATGTATTCTGAAACACCAAGGATGATAAAAAGCATGGCTATTGTTGCAGCTACAGCAACCGGAGCCATGCTTCCCTCCTGCCCTGTCAGAAGTCTTTTTAAACTCTGATAGCATTTTCTCATTTCCAATACACCTCACTCTTTCCCGATGCCCTCGCCCTTATGGTTACCGGAAACGACCTTAACTTTCCAAAAAGTCCGAGGTCTTTCTGTAACATCAGTGTTACCGTCACCTCTTCATTCAACTGGATTTTTCCGGTTCTTGACCAGCTTACGGCTGGATGTATCCCTGTTTTTTCCTCCAAGGTTCTCTGCCTTGCGGTTGTCTCACTTCCAACCCTGCCGCTGATCTCTGCCTCCCTCACCAGCTCGTCTGCAAAATTGTCAAGCTGTATCTTCGTGATAAAAACCGGGAATATCCTGACGCCAAGGGCAATGACAAACATCACACAGAATACAACGACTGCCGCATCGATATATCCCTCCCCCTTTTTGTCCCTCATAATTTTATAGATCCGCTTCATTTTTTCTCCTTCCTGCGCTTTTATCAGAACAGTGTTCCCATGGACTTTATGATCTCATAGCCGATGATGGCAAAATAGGTTGCAAGGAAACATAAGAGCATGGCAAAAGAAAAGACACGGATTTTCGGCGGGATTTTTGCTGCCTTTGCCTTTAACCTCTGCAGTTCTGCCTGCTTGAAGTCGTGTGTGAGCATCTGGAAATACACTGCACCGTCATCGCCTCTTAACACACCAATCAGTCCACGGACCACATCGGAGAGCTGCGGGGAATTGAGCCTTGCCTCGAAACGGGTGAGTGCTGCCTCATAGCTGCTGGAACGCATGTCGGCACACACAATGTCCAGTTCCTTCTGGAACATGTCCCCGGCATTTTCCTTATAATGCTCCAGCATGGAAAGTACATCCCTGCTGTTTTTCAGCTCCTGTGTGATGGTGGAAACAAAACGGTACAGCTCTCCCTCGATCTGCTCTCTTTTTTCCCTTACCAGCTCTTCTGCTTTTCTTGTCTCCTTATAGTAGACCATGACTCCTAAAAGCACGAGCAGGATGGCAAGCAGCGGAAATACATGCAGTGCCGGAAGGATCAGGAGAAAAATGCTCCCTGCCTTCAGATAGGCATACGCCATATAGGTTTCCGGTGTCATCTTAAGTCCTGCCGCATTTAGGACATTCTGCATCCTGCTTTTTTTGTAGGCATTCATCCCGATGTATTTTCCTAAGTATGCCGCTCCGTCCATGTAGAACGCATCCAGTGTTTTCTGCAGTTTCTTTTCTTTCTTCCCTGACTGCATCATCGCCCTGCCGGTCCGCAGTGTCGGCAGCTTTAAGATGCCCGACAGCAGAAGGAACAGTCCGCATGCCGTCAGGATGAATACAACTATCAGTACGATTTTCAATTTATCCCTCCCCCTTATGTCCGGTATTCAATCGGCTTTGTCAGTTTTATGACGCATGCCGTGGAAACAAAAATAATTGCGCCGGTAACTGCCAGCATAATCTGTCCGGGGATGGTATGCATGAGCGTATCGTACCAGGACTGGTTCAGGAAATATAACAGCGGGATATTCCCCACTGCCAACACCACCATTGTGATAAATTCCTTTCTGGGTTCAAATACCAGATATTCCAGCTCTGCATTCACGATGCGCATGTCCGACAGTTTCGCCACGATCGGTGTCAGCGTTGTCTTTAGTGACCTGTCATACAGGCAGGACTTTAAGGCATCCACCCACTCCATGAACACATCATTTTCAATCTTTCCCTTAAGCTCCTCCAAGGCTGCTTCAAGGTCTGGATCTATGAGGCGGATTCTTGACACAAAATCTGCAAACACGGTCTTGACCGGCGGATTTAAATATTCGAGGTTTTCCTCCACCGAAGTAAGGATGTCCTCACTTCGCAGGTATGCCGTTGTAATAATGGACAGTGCGGTTTCCAGTTCCGATGACACATCCTTTTTGAAATGGGATGCGGTCAGCCTGATGTACCAGAACGGCAGAAATAAAAATCCGCACGCCAGCACCGGAATTAAAAAAACATTTCCGATCATGACGGCAATGGCTGCTCCTGCGGCAAACAGCAGGAGGGATGCCGTGCATAAAAGCGGGAACAGCTCCTCCCTGTCCGTTGTTTTCAAAATTGCCTGTACTTCCTCGATTTCCCTTCGGAAATAGGATTTTTTCCTGCGCTTGGTTTCCTCCAGTATCTCCTCACGGATTCCTTTCGGTGCGTCCAAAAGCCTGTGGAAAATGTTCCCCGTAAAGTCATTTAGCCGGATGTGGAACAGCAGGAATGCCCCTGTAATGATCCCGATGCAGGCAATGACCTGTAATGTCAGCATGCTTTCTCCCCTCCTTTTTCAATTCTTTCCAGCACATCTTTTGGCATGCCGTTTTCCAAAAATCTCTTTTTGAGGCTCTCGGAAATTCCGCACACCTTCTTATGCGTGCCGTTAATGATAAAGCGGTCCCCTTCCATCCGGTTTTCGGTGATCTCATAGCGGTACAGCGGGTTAAACTTCCGCTTTCCGTCTGCCGTGATCTCACACTCCATGATTTCCATGAGTTTTCTCTTGCGGTTCTCAAGCTGCTTGGTGAACACCACGATAGGGAATGCCTCCGTTACAAGGTCCATCAACACCTCATCATCCATGTCATATTTTCTCTTGCACAGTGTCCTCATTCGGCTGTAAGTGGATTCACAACTGTTGCTGTGGATCGTGGTAAGCACTGTATGACCGGTTCTTGCCGATTCCTGTGCCGTGTACGCCTCCGAACTACGCATCTCCCCGACACAGATGATCTCCGGGTTGAAACGCAGTGCCATATCGAGGAGCATGTCCTGATCAATATTCTGCTTTTCATTTTCGCTGTATCTGGTCAGCGTATGGATGACACTGTTGGTCACTTTTCCATCCTTTTCCCTTACAAGTGCCAGCTCACGGCTGCCGTTTTCGATGGTAAAGATGCGCTTTCCATCCGGTATGGTGGTAAGCAGCCAGCCTGCAAGCGTGGTCTTTCCCGAACTGGTTGCTCCTGCAACACAGATGCTGATTCCATAACGCAGGCACTCTGCCAGAAAATCCAGCATTTCCCCTGTTGCGGTGCCGCCATCCACAAAGTTTTCCTTTTTCAGGCTCTGCGGATTGACAATACGGATGGACGCTGCAATCCCCACATCTTCATCCACGAGCGGCGTCTTTAACACGGCGATTCTGATATTTTTGCTCAGATGCCCTAACACCGCAGGGGAGGCATTGTCCAACACCATGCCCGACACATGGAGCATGCGCCTTATGACATTGACCGCATGCTCCGGGGACTCGAAGTGTTCCTCCAGCTTTTCACACCTGCCGTCATTGTACTGTATCTCGATATCCCGCCAGGAATTGATATCGATTTCCTCTATCCCGGTTCCAAAAATGTACTTGGTGAGGAAGGAAAACTCTGCCATTTCCGTGTAAAGGTCATCGATCAACTGTTCCTGTGTTTTTCCCTTTACCGTGATGCGGTAGTCGCAGATATACTTTGTGATGTACCGCTTGACCTGCTGTTTTACTTCCTCGCTCCCGCCTTCTACCATGAGCGTGGAATATTTGCTGGAGATATACTCCTGCACCTCTTTTAAGACATCCGAAAACGCCCTTCCCTTTTCCTCCGGGGAAAAGAACAGATTCTGGTTGTTTTTCATACCCCGAATACCTCCCTGCTGATTTTCTCTATCTCCCTGCGGAATGTCCGGCTCTCTTTCAAGCCGAGTTCCCCAAGCAGTTCCCCTTCTAAAAACTGTGCTTCCACCTCACTGCTGTGCGGAATCTGGAACGACACACTGCCAAGGATCTGTTCCATGTGGCTGCTCGCCTCCTGCTGTCTGATATTGGACACGGCCTTTAGCTGCTTGTCGGCATCCCATTTGTGGTCTGAGAGCAGTGGAAGCTGGGAGGATAAGTAACTGATGGATTTTAAGTCACACCCTGCCAGCCTTAATACCGTATCTGCCTCCATCAATGCGACTGCCGACAGGATATCCGATGCGATATTGCTGGTGCAGTCCACGATGACATACGGTGCGATCTGTGCTGCAAGCTGGAGCAGTTCTGCCGCCTGCTCTTTTTCATAGGGCGGATAGGTGAACACATTCTCCCCCTTTAACATCCCGACCATGGAAAGATAATCATTCTTCCGGTAGAACATGCAGTTCTTCTTGATGAGGTTTTCCGTCACATGGGATGCGGCAAGAATGCTCCCCAACGACCTTTCCTGTTCAATGTCTGACGGTGCGCATAAGTAGGGCAGCGGCGGCGTGACCATATCCGCAAGGATTAAGATGACATTTCTTTTTTTCTTTGCCAGATGCTCTGCCAGTTTCACAGACACCACCGTCTTGCCGGAGGAAGGGCTGCCCCACACGGCAAGCACGCCTCCCTCTTCCGGCATCTCTTCTTCCCTTTCCTGCTCCAAATTTCTCTGGAACAAAGAATTTTTCATGAAATTCAAACACTATTCCTCCATATCCGTATCATTTTTCTCGTCTGCCGAGGTTTCTTCTGCCGTCACTGCATCCGCTTCCCCTCCTGTCCTCGGCACCTCATTTTTTACAACAGATACCTCTTCTTCCTCTGTGGTTTCTTCCAGAAGCTCCTCCAGCACCAGATCCTGTGCTTCAATGAACTGTGCGGCTTTCTGGCTGTCTCCCCTGTATACCAGTGACAGGTGGATTTCTCCCTCTGCTTCCAGCCTTGCCAGCAGTCTGCTCTGCTCCGGTCTGACTAACACCGTGACGGTGGACGGAAGCTCCTTCTCCTCTTCCTGCTCCTGTGTATTGGCATCATAGCCGGACTTTGCCGTCACTGCGATGACCTCCACATATTTTAATTCTGCCGGGATGACTGTCTCGCCGCTGCCCAGGTAATCCGGTGCGATGACCGACACGATATCCCCGCTCTTTAATTTGCCGGAGAGTCCTTCCGCAAAAGAACTGATGGTGATGGAGATTGCCTGTTTCTCCCCGTTTAAGTTGTAAAGGTATTTATTTTCTGCGGCCGGTTCGTCCGCTACTTTTTCTGCTACGATATAGTCCCCTGCATAAACATCCGCGGTCAGATATTTCCCTTCCGCCTCCGTGATGCTCCTTAACACATTTTCGGGCAGGTTGTAGCCTCCCACCTCGACTTCCTGCAGCATTCCTTTTTTGATCTCTTCCCCTGCCTTGACGTCCTTTACAAAACGCACGATGGTAGTCTTTTGGGACAGTCCGGCATTCACAAGCGGTGTCACTGCAAAACAGATGAGCAGGGACACTGCAATGCAGAGTACCCCAAGAACAGTACGGTTTTTTAACAGTTTCATGGTTCTCTTCTCCTCCTATCTCGATGTCTCTGTGTATTTTTTCTTTCTTGCTGCCACGACAGTTCCTGCAAGCAGTGCCACAATCCCTGCCAGTAATAATTTCTTTTTCAATTCTTTAACCTCCTATCCAGATACCAATCAGCATTCCTGCAAAAAGAAACGGAACAAGCGGGTATGCCTGTTCCTTCTCCTCTTTTTGTTTCTTTCTGTTCTTTTTTCTGCCCATGTTCCCTGCCGCATGCCACAGCACCAGCAGACACAATGCAAGGAACAGTCCCGTAAGCGCTTGGCTCGCTCCAAGTATCAGGCCGCATGCCCCCATGAGTTTCACATCCCCTCCGCCGATTCCTCCTATGGTAATCCCTGCAAGGAGCAGCGGAAGTCCTGCAAGAACACCCAAAAAATTTGGTGTTCCCGGTGGCAGCACGCTGGTAAGTGCCACCAGAACAACCAGCCAGTCCGGGATGGTCCTTGTCCGTATATCCATGACCGCCGCCAAAGACAGGGCAGAAAAAAAGAAAGCCAGCCTTATCATGTTACATTCCCATGTTCATGCCGCCTTCTTCCTGTTCCAGCTCCTCTGCCTCCTCCGGTTCCTCGTCCAGATCCGTCTGCTGGTGCATAAAAGTTTCATACGCTTTCTGTACCGTCTGGTCAAATTTTTCCTTGGTTCCCCTGTCGGCAAAGAACACCGCATCCCTGTACTGTTCATTTGCTCCTGCCTTTGTTTTCGGCATGGCAACGGTCAGCCCGTAGTCATCTTCCTTGATTCTGACATTTCGGATCGTCATGAAATCCCCGATTTTTACATCGGCAAGGGCAAGGACGCCCTTTTCCGGCTGTGTTTTTGTAATGGCAGCCTCCATCTGCATGTCTGCCCCTGCGTCTGCCTGCACTGCGGCATTTTCCTGTACTGCTTCCTGCTGTGTCTGTGTATTTGCTCTTCTAGGCATCTGTTTTCCTCCATATCCTTCTGTTATTTTTCCTGTTTCACTGTTCTGGACCGGTGTCCCTTATCCTGCGTAGTTAAACATGTCCTGAATTCTCTGGGTAAGGGTAGGCATCACCACATCCCCGAAGAGTGCATAAAGACCTGCCAGGAGCAGTGCGCCGAGAACGACTGCGATCAGGATTTTGACCGCCGTATCCACATAGTTCTCACCCTTGGTATCCTTCATTAACATCCCTGCTCTTACGGCAACTGCCTTTACATTCTGTGCTGCTTTTTTCATCATATTTCTCATATCTTTTTCCTCCAATTTTTTCTCATGGTCTGCCGGACCGTTCCTGTGCGGTCCGCTCTATGTTCTCTGGTTTTATCCTGTTACATTCCTGCCATCTCCATCGGCTGTCCTTCCGGTGCCTGCATCCCATGATGCTTTGCCACCGTGTCCTGCCCCTGCGAGATTGCCTGCTCATAAGCTCCGATGACTGCTTCATGGAGCTGTTTTCTGCATTCCTGCGTGATAGGGAAACAGATGTCCTTGTACTCATTCCCAACCTTATAGCTTGGCATGGAAACAAACAGTCCATTGCTTCCCTCAATGATCTTGACACCCCGGATTGCAAATGCCCCGTTGATGTTTACGGATGCTGTTCCCTTGATGCTTTCCCCCGGCCGGATGGACTGGATGCGCACATCAAACTGGAGCAGGGAGTTTTCTTTGTTCCCTGCTCCGGATGGTGCCAGCTGTTCTGTGGTTTCTGCCCGGCTCTGGGCAGTTTTTGCCTTTGGCATAATGCTCCTCCTTGTTAAAATCTGATTTCCTCATACCCGGATGGCTCGACATAGAAAAAGCGGCTGACTTCCCCATCCGCAAACTCGACCACATCCGAAATGGACAATGCATGTCCCTGAAACCCTTCCGGTACTCTCCGTCCGTATTTCTCCCAGACTTCCTCCAGACTATAGTTTTCTATCTCCCCCTCATAGACTCTGACATATTCCTCCCTGCGCGGTCTGTCATACCCTCTCTTTTTTCTCTCTGCCAGACTGATAAACCGCATCATGATTGGACTGTCCTGTCCCAGTTGATAGATTCTAAGCCTCCTCCCTTCCCCGATACTGACCTCCGCTGTCTCTTTGACACCACCTCCCTCCGACAGCCGGTCATACACACCCTCCCGGAATACGGGTTCCACCAAAAACTGTTCCTTCACAAACGAAACCAGCTCCTCTTTCTGGAACATGCAGTCGATGACTGCTTTCCCATCTCCCAGATAGCCAGCCGGATTCCCATAATAAAATACAATCCCGTTCTGAACATAAATCCTTTTCATACGCATTACCCACCCATGCTGCGCAGGTAAGGGATTAACTGCCTGTCTAAGAATGCCTTGTCCCCGCAGAATACAAACATCTTGGAGAGTCCGATCAAAAACGGTTCGCCCTCCATGGTGTGCAGGGTGATGATGCTTCCCTCACTGCAGTGCCGGATAAATTCTGCAATGGAGCAGAGATTCCCGTCCACCAGCGTCTGGCTGACCTGATTGTCTTTGATTTCAAATGCCCTGTACTTATTCCTTAACAATCCGTACCTCCCTCCTGCTGTGCGAATTTCAGAATCCTTGCCGCAAGCGCCACCTGTTTTGCAGGACTCATATGTTTTACCGCTGCATTTAGATAGGCTTCCACTGCCTGCGGGTCCTGACTCCCCATCTCCACGATATCTACTTTGGATACCACAATCTTTCCACTGCTCATGGACAGCTTTACGATATCCCCGCTCTCAAGCTCTGCCATCTGGCGGAATTCTTTCGGAATCAGGATACGTCCTTTTTCGTCTAACAGCTTATACACCGGTTTTTTCATCCGTCCCCTCCTCTGTGGTCCGCAAGATGATGTTTACCTTATCCTCCGTGATGCCAAGCTCCCTGCAGATGGCAAGCAGTTCCTCCGGCACTTCCGTCCCCTGCACAAGTTCTGACGGCAGGATGATAATGCGTCCTTCCTGACACACAATGTCAAGGTCTGCGTCCATCGGGATTCCGGCATCCCTTAATAATTCTTCCGGTATCTGGAACGCAATGTTTTCCTCCTTTGCCAGTTCCTCTGCCACATCCTGTCCTGCCCTTGCAAGCAGGAACTCCTTTGCCGTGTTCTTAAGTTCCCCGTCCTCTGCCATATACACAAGTTTCACGGTGTCACCGGTACAGATACCAGCCTGCTCTAACACCACTGCGGGAATCTCAATACACCCGTTTTCCGTCATCTTTCCTTCCATTTCTACTAACTGAAGCATGTTTTCCTCCTTCTTTCTTTTTTTATGTGTCCTGTGGCTCTTCCTCTGTCTCCTTTCCCTTCCACCGGACCGTTTTCTGTTCCCCGTACAGTTCAAACAGGTTCATCTGCATCGGCATGCTTTTTTTCCTTTCCTCCATGTCATAGTTGGCGATTAGAACTTCCGGGAACTCACTTCCGTTGTCATACCTCTGTGCAAGATTATTGATTCTTGTCACCGCTTCAATCTGGAAGTCCTGATACAGCTCACGGATATAGGCACAGTCGTTATAGGAAACCATGAACTTTCCCTGTATGCCTTTTAAGGTATCCCTGAGTCTCACATGATCTTCCTTACGGAACACCACCTCATAATGTCCCTCGGTTTCAAAATACGGCGGATCGCAATAAAAAAAGGCATTCGGTCTGTCATATTGACGGATGAGTGCCTCAAAATCCTTATTCTCGATCACGGTATCCTTCAGCCTGCGGTTTGCCTCCCAGATGATGGTAAAAGTTTTGCGTATGTCAAAAGGCTGGCAGCCATAAGAGGTGCATCCGCTTCCATAGCTGTAACGGATGATCTTATAAAATGCCGCTGCCCTTTTTACATCCCCTACTGCGGCACGCTCCATGAGAATGTCACGGATTTCTGTCGCCTCTGGTTCTTTCAAGAAGTGTGTTGCAATCTCTAATTCTTCTGCAAGATGTTCACTCTTAAATTCTTCCATGGTCAGAAATTTCCGCAGTGTTGTAAATTCATCTCTGGAGTTGAGCGGCAGGAAGGACAGTTCCCGAAGCAGTGCCATTGGCCTTTCCTTGACACAATAAAAGAGGTTTGCAAGATTTGAATTAAAATCATTGTAAACCTCCATGCATTTATCCGGCGGTTTCCCGAATAAAACCCAGCCGCCACCGCCAAATACTTCTATGTAGCGGTCATAGTTTTTCGGCATGCGCAGATAGATCAGGTCGCGCAGTGCTTTCTTGCCGCCAACCCAGCTTATGATGCTGTTCAAATTTTTTTCCTCCTATTTTGGTTCATTCATATGGAAAGCCTCCCCCTGCACCAGCAGTTCATCCACCATCCTGCGGATGTCTGCCACCTCCTCCGGCATCTGTGTAAAATCCACATGGTGGTCCCTTTCCACAAGCGGTGTGTACCAGTAGTCATATGGGATATAATACTCTGCCAGTGCCTGTTTCTGTTTTTCACTCAGGAAGCTGCTGCCCTGCTCCATCATGCCGCCCGGAGTCATGAAAATCGTTCCGAAGTGTTCCCCGGAAGACTCCAGATCAAGCGTGACAAGTGCCAGCGTGCGTATGCCGGAATCCCTTCCGCAGACCACCGCCGGCATCATCACCATCCCATACTCCTCATCCACATATCCTTCCCCGTACACGGTTTCAAATGCCTGATGCATGGCAAGCAGCTTTTGGGCAGCATAGGCGGTATCCCCTCCATTGCATGACACATTTAGCCGATAGAAATCTGTTTCTTTTAATATCTCATTTACTTTCCCTAAAAACTCCCTGCATTTCTTTTCGGACAGGGTTTCCTTCTGCGGTACGACAGTAAAGTCATCCTCTTCCACATTCAGGGCCAGCGTGCTTCCATTTTCCCATTCCACATGAATTTGTCCGATATCATCCACATCAATTACTTTTCCCTCCATGCCGGACGGCATCTGGTGTTCCCCTTCCATCTGCCCCAGCCTGACCACGGTACCCGCAGGATATCTTTCCTTCAGCCGTTCTATCTGTTCCCTTCTTAACATTCCTCACCTTCCTCGATTTCTTTTACCAGTTTTCGGATTCGTATTCCATCCTTTATTCCCTGTATATAAAGCTGTTCCTGTTTTATCTGGCTGATGTCTAACATGCATCCAAAAAGTTCTGTCACCATCCTGTACGCTTGTGGGTTTGACAGCTCCAGTTCTTTTCTTAAGTCTGCCAGGAACTTTTTTTCCTTCTTTGAAAGTTCCCTTGCCTCTTCCTGATCCATGATCTGCTGGCGGTATGATTCGATAAGCTCCCCAAAAAACTGCACCATGACTGTATCATCCAATTTCATCTGTTTGCCTCCTTGGTTTCTTTGGGACACACAATACTACGTACACCAGCACATATCCAGCAGAATATTATTTTTTTACAGGGTCTGCGTCATGCCATGGTTCCAGATTCTGTCCAGTTCTTCCTCCGTCATGACGCCCCAGTGTCTTTCCTGTGTCCAGAAACTGACATACAGTTCTCCCTCCTGCGTATAGATTGGTCTTTGTTCAAAGCCTTCTCCCCAGCCGTCACTCATCTGTCCGTCCCAGTAATTTTTCAGTTCATAGATTTCATTTTGTGTCAGCGGCTGGCAGATACTGCATTCCAGAACTCCGAACAGTTCTCCCCGGATGTTCTGCACTTTGGGGAATGCACTAATCACTTTTTCAGCCACCTGTCTGTTCCCGTCAAAATAATGCATAAGTCCCCTCGGTTCTTCTTCCACATGCCTTTCTTTGAGGATGGCTTTCTGGATTTGTTCCTCATAATCTGCCAGTTCACTCCGGTACAGCGTTTCCTGCTCCTCTCCATTCTGATCCATCATCCCTATCAGCGAATTGTAAAGACAGAACATTTCACAGGGTATCCCGTTTTTTTCAAGCGGATCGGCAAACTCTCCCTGATATTCCTGATACTCATGGATTGCCCGCTGCGTGCCAACAAAGCCTTCGGGAATAAATCCGCTGTCTGCCATCGCTGCCTGTCTTTTATCACGGGCAACCCCGGCATAATCAATATACGGCAGGAGAAGTTCATCAATTTCAAATATCCCAGCCTCTTTAACCAAAAATTCCCCATACTCTTTATCCGTATGTATCTGCGGATGTATTTCAAATTCATCCAGATTCTTTGCGATGTAAGTGATATCGGTAAATTCACTTGTCCCCACAAATCCTGCCGCCATTGCAAGCTGGTCCATTTTTGCTTCATCAAAACGGCTGACGGTCTGGCACATCTCATTAAAAAGAGTCAGTTTCCGGACATCCCCCTGCAGAAACATACACATATCTTCCGGGGAAGGAAGGATGCTTTCCGGCAGCCGGATATTTTCTATCCCGTTCACAATTCCTTCGGCAAAAGCTGCGATGTTTAATCTTTTCTTTACCTTATCCATGGCACTGATGTCCGTTGGCAGATAAAGGTACTCCTTATCCCCTGCCTCATTTCCAAGAGATAAAACTGCCACGGTTTCATCCGGTCTGTCGATGTATTCTGGAAAGGTTTTTCCGTTATAGACCTCCTCCATGTGGAATCCCTGATCTACCAGTATCCCATGTGGCAGGAACTTACATTTTCCTTCCGAAAAAATCTTCTGCGCATATGCGTTAAAATCCATTCTGCTCTTTTCTTCTTCTGAGATTGCAAGATGCCTGTCCAGATAAAGTCTCAGCCCGACACGGTTTCCATCCGTTAAGTCTGTGAGCAGGGACAGTCCCTGCAGGCTGTAAGTCAGGTTGATCAGTTGTTTCATTTCCCGGATGCCTGTTTCACTGCTGTAGACACCCACCACTCTTTTTTCGTATTCCGTCATTCCATCCAGCCTTCTGGCTAAGAAATTAAGTTCGTCCATGCTGACTGTCTGGCCTTTCAGGAACCCAAAATAGGACGGTTCATCCCACACCTCACTGATACAGCATACCGGTACAATATCTTCTATCCCGATACATTTCATGCAATACTGTATGTCCATGTCCGTTGCCGGCAAAGTTATATCTACCGTCTGTTCCCCATTTTTTGCTCTAATCTTCATTCCACACCTCCCGTTCTACGATGTCCACCCCATACCTTTCCATCACGAATGCATTGACGATGAGCCTTAAGATTTCATCCGGTATCAATTCCCTGTCGGTCAGCTCCGACAGCCGGATATGCTTTGTCCCCAGATACACATCCCTTGCCGCATGGAACAGGATATATTGTTCCAGCGTAACGCTGCCAAGCCGGATGCGTTCAAAATAAATCCCCGTATCCAGCACCTGCTTAGAAACTTTCTCCCACAGGTTTTCATCTGCAGACAGAAGAAATACTGCGGCGGCATAATTCGGAAGTCCGCACAGGTTCTTTTTCCGTCTGCCAAGCAGCAGGGAAGAAAAATCGTTTCTGTGCCTGCTGTCATAAAAAATCAGTTCCTTTTCTGCGTTTCCAAATACCTCCTGTATCCTTTTCTTTAAGTGTTCCATCTGCATCCGGCTGATGACACAGTCCACAATCTCCGAATAATTTCCCCTGCTTTTCCACTCTTCCATGTCAAACATCCACCCCTGCCCTCTGGGACGATATCCCGGCGGCTGGCGCATCTGCCGTTCTAATAACTGCAGTCTTGGACTGTTGCAAAAAAATCCCGACATCAAATCTGTCTCCTTTCTTTTTCCATAAAAAAAGACAGCACCCATTTCATTTCTAAAATAAGTACTGCCTTACATGTTCATCTGCATCCCTTTTTCCTGTTCCAGTCTTTCTGACTTGACCTCCTCATAAATTCTTGCGACATCGACACAGCCTGTAACAAAATCATGCCCTGCAAACTGTGGGTATAACGGAATTTTCTTTTTCGGGACTGTCTGATACGATGCCGAAGTATATCCCATCTGCATGAGCTCCTTATATGAGACTGCCCTGCCATCCAGAAAATAGGTTTCCCTCTCTTCCTTCTGCATCTGGCAGAGTGTTTCCAGAATTCGCCCACAGCCGTTTCTGTTCTTGTAGGTGCTAATCGCCGCTGCCGAAATCTTAAGCTCTGCCGCCAGTTCTACCAGAGTGCGGTATTCCTTTCCCCGGATCATGCACATCGGGAATCTGGTTATCATCTGCTCTGCCGGGATGCCTGCCTTTTCCTTTATCTCCAGCAGGATGTCCGCGGCTGTTTCAAAATCCACCCCATGGTTCTCCATCATCTCACGGATGCAGACAATCCCGATGTTATTTTCCCTTGCGAATGCCCGTTTGCTTTGATAAGTTTTTCCGCGGTAGGTTATTTCATACTGTGGCTTGTTCATCTGCCTGATTGGTAGAAACAGTGCCTCTTCCATGCTCATGCTATATTTGAGCCGCTCCCAGACCAGCGAATAATCTTTTCCATAAAAGTTTGCTATCTGTGCCAGTCCATGAAATTCCTTTCCGCAGAAAGAAAGTGTTTCCTTCTGTATGATTTCTGCGATAGCTTCCTCGGCTGTCTTTCCGTCCTGCAGTCTTTTTGAAATGACGGCGGCACTGGTTCCGTACTCCTTTGCAATATCCGTCAGGCTTTTATATTCCCTGCCCCAGACGGTGTAGGTCTGTGCATCTTTTACCTTTTTTGCCCTCTCTACCGACTGTTCAATATCTTTTGTCCTGTAATATTTATGTGCCAGCGGAGAGTAAGGCAGGTCCAGGTCATCGCACAGTTCATGCAGTGAAACATATTTTTTCCCTGCATAGTCTATCTCATGTCCTTTTCTGCGCTTCACTTCATCCCCTTCCTTTCGGATAAAAAAATAGCGGTACCCATTTCATTTCTAAAATAAGTACCGCCTTACATGTCCATGTGCATTCCCGCTTCCATCTCCCCTGCCTCTTCCCCGCCCTCCTGTACTTCCAGTTCCGGTATCATGTTTCTGTTTAAACTGATTTCCTCCTGCTTCATCTGTTCTGAAATTGCTGCAAGTGCAATGCTGTTCATCTTGTTCTGCAGGTAAGTTTCAAACTCCCCTTTCGCCTCTGTCACGGTTTTATCCATCTGTTCAGCAAACAGTTTCTGCAGATAGGGGATATTACTTTTTAACTCCTGCCGTACATTTTTCAATGTCGAGACGATATTTCTCCGGTCCTCCCTGCTCAGGACACGTTTCTCATCCAGAAGTTTTTCAATCTCCTCTGACCTCTTTTCCAGTTGCCGCACCAAGTCACGGGTTGCTTCATCCACTTCCCGGCGCATTACTTTCTGCCTGTCACTGTATGGGCATGGTTCAACGAATGTCCCATTCACTTTTGTAATGGTAACCGGTATCCCCTCTCCAATGTTAAGTGATGTGATTGCTTCGGCAAACTGTGTATAGGACATCTCCACCTCAACGATCATGTCATTGATGTCTGTCCCTGCCAAAAACCAGTCCTCGTTGCCCTCCCTTTCCATCATGCCTTTTGAAATGGACAGGCGTATGACATTATTATGCATGATGGAACTTCCAAACAATGCCGTTCCTGAACCACCGATTGAGGACCTTGCAAACCGAATCATTCCGTAACTTGGGTGCTGCTTTTTCTCCATCCCTGTTTCTTTTCCTTTCTCTGAATTTTGTCCCAAAATACTTAAAAATCTCTTTTTTGCCTCTATGCATCTATAAAAACGTGGAAAAAAATAGGGCAAAAACTGGTCATTTTTTGCTCCAATTTTTGCCCTCAAACCACAACATCTTGTGGTCTAACATGCCTATTTTTCTTATTTTCCACAATACTGCATCAGAACTACCGACTCAACATGCACCGTATTCGGAAACATATCCACACACTGCACCTTATCCACGACATACCCCCGCGCCAGCAGCACCTCCAGATCCCGCGCCAGACTCGTCGGCTTACACGAAATATAAATCATATGATCCACACCATAATTGATAATCTTTTCCAATGCCTTCGGATGAATACCATCTCTCGGCGGATCGAGCACAATATAATCCGGTCGTTCTTCAATCGTATCAAGCACCTTTAAGACATCACCCGCCAAAAATTCACAGTTGTCCAGATGATTGAGTGCCGCATTCTCTTTTGCCGCCTCTACCGCTTCCTCGATGATCTCCACGCCCACAACTTTTTTGCAGACCGGAGCGAGCATCTGTGCGATCGTACCGGTACCGCTGTACAGATCATAAACGGTCTTGTCTGCCAGCATGTCCGGATTATCCCCAAGGATAAATTCCCGGGCTGTGGAATAAAGCACTTCTGCTCCGAGAGAGTTTGTCTGGAAAAAGGAAAACGGTGAAATCTGAAAACGCAGTCCCAACAGCTCCTCATAAAAATAATCCTGTCCAAAAAGTACTTCCGTTCCTTCGTTTTTTACGACATCCGCCACGCTGTCATTTTTTGTGTGGAGTACTCCTTTTAAGGTTCCTTCCAGGGAAAGTGCCAGAAGTACATCTTTCCATCCGGCTAAAAGCTGCTTTTCTTTTTCTTCGTTTACCGTTCCGGCATGTGGACATCTGCCCTGCTTTTCCAGCAATGCAGCCTCTATCTTTGCACGCTCGTCCGGCTCCTGCTCCTGTACATTTCTCCAATCCTGCGTCGTAGTGATCAGATCAACTAAAATCTCTCCGGTCTTTACTGCCTTTCGCACAAGAAGATGGCGCAGATACCCGGTATGACGCAGTCTGTGATAGAAGAAGATTTCCTGCTCCCTGAAATAAGCGAGCGTTGCCATGAGAATCGCACGGAAATCGCCATCCACGATCCGGCAGTCCTCTACCGTTACAATATCGTAAAAACTGCCGCGCTTGTGCATTCCAAGTGCCAACGGTCCGTCCTTGTATTCATCTCCAAATGAAAATTCCATTTTGTTACGGTAAGCAAGCACACGCGGACTGTGTCTGATTGGCAGAAACTCATAAGCACAGGCATCCCCGATCGCCTGCTCTATCATGCCGCGTACCTGTGTCTCCTTGATCTTTAACTGTTCTTCATAAGGCAGACTCTGATACGTACATCCTCCGCACTGTCCGAAATGCCGGCAGGTATCTGCGGTCTCCCGTGGCGATTTCTTCACGGTTTCCAGAAGCCGTCCTTCCGCTTTTCCTTTTCGTACCTTATTTACTGCAAAGGAAACACGCTGTCCCGGAATGGTATTCTTGACGATGACGCGTTCTCCCTCGTCTGTCATCACAATCCCTTTGTTCGGGAATTCTACGGTTGTTACGTTTCCTTCTGCAATCTGCCCTTTTTTCATTCTTTTACTCCTCATGCATCATTCTGAATCTTATTTTCTTACAGAAAAAGGGACTACACAACTGCAGTCCCTTCTTTCTTCGTTCGGTTTTCTTTTTCTGCGCACCGCTCAAACTGCCTGAAAGTTCTCACGCTTCCGACAATGATTAATCCTCTGTCTTGTCTGCGGAAGCATCCTTAGACTCTGCAGCCGGCTCATCATCCTCATCCTCGAAGAAGTCATTGTCGAACTCATCTTCAAAATCGTCCTCAAAATCATCCAGATAATCCGGTGTAAAGAAACGATAAATTCCATAGATTGCTGCTGCAACTGCGACAACGATTCCAATCACGGCGAATACAATCACGAATTTGGAAGGTTTCTTCTCCTCTTCTTCCTGTCTCTTCAAAAACTTATTAAGCTTTGCTGCATCCAAAACATCCCCCACTTTGGTAGATGCTAAAATATCTTCTACTTTACTCATGATGGCACTTCTCCTTCCTGCATTTTTTATTACATCCATTATAGCATATCTTTCCCTGTTTTCCTATGAAAAATTTGCGTTTATAAAAAATTTATCATATCTTTTTTAATTTTGCAAAGCTTGCAAACATCTTCTTTGTTCCGACTTTGTCGAAATCTACGGTCACTTCATAGTCCCTGCCCCCGGAAACAATTGCCATGACTTCTCCATCGCCAAATTTGATGTGGCGGACACGATCTCCCACCTGATAGGACAATGCTCCACCCGCGGAACCAAAATCACGCTGGTTTTCCACCTTTGTATATATCGGTTTTGTGGCTTTGGAGGAACGGAAGGTCGATCCATATCCCTCTCCCACTTCTTTTCCATATCCGCTTCCACCATAACTCGGCACCGTCCGGAATGCCTTACGCGCCTTCTGAAATGTGGACTGTTCGATGGGTTCTTCCTTTGTCTTTGGCTCATAAATCTTTCCGGAAAGAAGTTCCGGCGGAATTTCCCTGACAAAACGGGATACTTTTCCATACTGTGTCTGCCCCCGCACCATGCGCACACGCGCGGAAGTGATTGTCAGATTTTTCTTTGCACGGGTAATTCCCACATATGCCAGACGCCGTTCTTCCTCGATCTCGGCCTGGGAGTTATCACTCGTAATAGACATATAACTCGGAAACAGTCCGTCCTCAAGTCCTGCCAGATAGACATTCGGAAATTCAAGTCCTTTCGCACTATGTAAAGTCATAAGTACCACATAGTCACTGTTTTCGTCAAAACTGTCAATATCCGCAACCAGAGCGACATTTTCCAGAAAACCGTTTAAGGTCGGAGCTTCTTCCCCCTCCGCATAATCCACAGCTTTGCTGATCAATTCGTCAATATTTTCGATTCTTGCCTCTGCCTCATCCGTTCCCTCTGCTTCGAGTTCTCTGACATAACCGGTCGTTTCAATAACTTCCTGCAGCAGATCTGCCACGGAAAGCAGCTTTGCCTTTGCTTTCATAGATTGGATAAACAACACAAACGGCCGGATCTTTGCTGCCGCTTTGCCCAGCCCCGGTACCTGTTCTGCCACACAGAGCGCATCATAAAAACTGATCTCCTGCTCCTGGGCATACAATGCCACTTTGTTGATCGATGCAGCACCAATTCCACGTTTTGGGATATTGATGATACGCCGCACCGCCAGATCATCCTGCCCATTGTCGATGGTCTTTAAATATGCCAGCAGATCCTTCACTTCCTTACGGGCGTAGAAATTTACGCCGCCAAAAATTTTATATGGAATATTTGCTGTAATAAAACGTTCCTCAAAGAGACGGGACTGTGCATTGGTACGATAGAGAATGGCACAGTCTTTATACTGATACTCTCCTTTGCGTACCCGCCGGGCAATATCCCTTGCCACAAAATCCGCTTCCTCTGCCGCCGTATCCAGCTGCTCAAAGGTGATCTTGTCCCCGGCTCCATTGTCCGTCCACAGACGCTTTTCCTTTCGCCCCTGATTGTTGGCAATCACAGCATTGGCTGCATCCAGAATATTTTGCGTGCTCCGGTAATTCTGCTCCAGTTTGATCACTGTGGCATCCGGAAAATGATGTTCAAAATTCAGAATATTGTAGATATTCGCTCCCCGGAACTTATAGATAGACTGATCATCATCACCTACAACACAAAGATTCTGGTATTTTAAAGCCAGCAGACGGATCAGTTCAAACTGTGCGGTATTGGTATCCTGATACTCATCCACCATAATATAGCGGAAACGATCCTGATACGAGGCAAGCACCTCTTTGTCCAGTTTGAACAGTTCCACGGTTTTCATGATCAGATCATCAAAATCCAATGCATTATTTTGCTTTAACGCCTGCTGATATTCCCGGTAAACCTGGGCCTGTTTTCGTTTCACATAATCGCCTGCCGCGCGCGTCTCATATTCGATCGGATCGATCAGCTCATCTTTTGCGGAGGAAATAGCAGAAAGAAACATTTTCTCTTTGTACATTTTCGTATCGATTTCCAGACGTTTGCAGATATCCTTCATCAGAGTCTTCTGATCATCGGAATCGTAGATGGTAAAATTGGTGCCAAACCCCAGCCTGTCAATATATCTGCGCAAAATACGCACACAGGTGGAATGGAATGTGCACACCCAGATACTTTCCGAACCATATCCCACCATCTGGTCAATACGCTCCCGCATCTCCCCTGCCGCTTTATTGGTAAACGTGATTGCCATGATATTGTAGGGATTAACCCCGCATTCCTCAATCAGATATGCCGTACGATGTGTCAGTACTCTGGTTTTTCCGGACCCGGCACCTGCCAGGATCAGAAGCGGTCCGTCGGTTGCCATCACAGCCTGCCGCTGTGGTTCGTTCAGTGCATCTAATAAGCTCATATCGTTTCTCCGTCTCTTTCCATAATTCATTATTCGTGTGTCTCATTATATCATAGATAGTCCGAATAGAACATACATTCTTTTGTTTTTTGAAAAAAGCATGAAAATGCCTTGTCATCTAGTTTTTATTACTATATAATGTGATATGATATGAGGTGAAAATATGGACAACGAAGTAAAAGAATTTCTTGCTGCACTGCAGAAGAAACTGGTTTCAATCGATTACATCAAAACGGAAGACATTCCAAATATCGGTTTATATATGGATCAGGTCACGACCTTTATGGACGAGCAGTTAGAAGCCTGCAAACGCTATGAAGATGATAAAATTCTGACCAAAACAATGATCAACAATTATGCCAAAAACAATCTGCTCCCTGCCCCGGAGAAGAAAAAATATTCCAAGGAGCATGTGCTGACCCTGTTATTCATTTACTATTTTAAGAATCTGCTCAGCATCAACGACATCCAGTCCCTGTTAAATCCCCTGACGGAACATTATTTTGGCAACAAAGCTGGATTTAATATGGAAGATGTCTATAACGAGGTTTTTAATTTAGAGAGCACCGAGTCCGAGAAATTATTAAAAGATCTCGGGAAAAAATATGCACTCTCCCGTGAGACGTTCCGGAAATTTCCGGAAAATGATCAGGAATTTCTGCAGAATTTCAGTTTTATCTGTCTGCTCAGCTACGACGTATACATCAAAAAGATGATTATCGAAAGTGTTATCGACAATATCAACAGTCAAAACAGTAAAACAAATAAAAAAGAGAATTCCAAAAAGGAATCCTCCAAAAAAGACACCATTTAATCCAAACGGATGATTGTATTTTCAGGCACAGATGCAGATACGCATCCGTGCCTTTTTTCTATTCCTGTTCCGGATGTTTCTGTGACAGACGGCTGAATACCATCTCATATCCGTCATTTCCATAGTTCAAAGAACGATTGACACGGCTGATCGTCGCTGTAGACGCCCCCGTCTTTTCCGCAATATCAAGGTATGTCTTCTGATCCCGCAACATTCCCGCCACTTCAAATCGCTGTGATAAAGAAAGCAATTCATTGACCGTACACACATCCTCAAAAAATGTATAACATTCCTCTCTGTTCTGCAGACATAAAATTGCATCAAACAGATGATCTACTGCCTCTGTTTTAAGTTTCTTGCTCATTATGCTCCCTCTTTCCTTCCAAAAATCATGTCTGTATTTTATCATATTAAAGTTTTAAAGTAAACAGATTTCTTGCATTACCCCATTGTTATGCTATAATGTTTAGTACAGTTTACCAAACACGAAAACGAATGGAGAATCTATGATATGAAAAAGATCGGTTATTTTTTTTCCGGCTTTCTGCCAATTTTAACAACAACAGCTGCACAGATACTGGCTTCTTTTTTTATGTTCGGAATCGCAGCTCTGTTTCTGTGTCCGGCCTCCCAGAGCACAGGCTTTGATGCCGATACCATCGAAACACTTCTGACCAATACGGAGTTTAATGCATGCATCATGCTGATTTATACCGTAACCTGCATCGTATTCATGGGAATATGGTATTATCGCTCCTGTGGGGGCAATTATCTTCCAAAACCATCCCTCACGTTTCATCCTCTGCAGTTTTTATCCATCATTCTTCTGATTCCCGGCATGCAGTTCTTTTCCGGTTATCTGACTTCTGCGGTATCTCTTCTTTTCCCGAACTGGCTCAGCCAGTATGAAAAACTCATGGAAACCGCAGGCTTAGACTCCGACATCGGACTGTTCATGTTTATCTATGCCGTAATTCTCGGTCCTGTCTGTGAAGAACTGGTTTTCCGCGGCGTCACCATGCATCTGGTCCGACGGGCACTTCCGTTCTGGGCTGCCAACCTGATGCAGGCGGTTCTCTTCGGAATCTTTCACATGAACTGGATTCAGGGAATTTATGCATTTGTTCTCGGTCTTGTACTGGGATGGATCTGTGAAAAAGGAGGAAGCATCTATTTCTCAATGTTCTTCCACATCCTGTTCAACTTCTGGGGAACCATCATCGGACCGCTACTGAACAATCTCAAAGAAACGGATCTTCTGGGAATTATCATCTTTCTCTTTACGATTGTTTCTCTCGTTTTGGGCTTTTCCTTATTCCGCCTGGGAACGAAATGGCGCGATCAGAAAGCGGCGCGCCTTATGGCTGCCCCTGATCATGATGATCATTTCGAAGCAGCTGAATGATCCGGTACTCATAAAACATGGTGATCACAAGGATAGCGGCAATCACCAGCAGACTGTACGCGTCCTTGAGTTCGATCCCGATCACATCTCCCACACACGGAACCATCAGACCGATGATAAACACCAGTTTTACCAGCCGGATCATCCGGATGGAATATTTACGCACCTTTCCCACACACACCTCTTTCGGAAGCCGGTTTATTTTTTCCGGCTGACAGCTTACCAGGCTGAGTCCCACATAGATCAGAACAACTCCTGCAATGTTACAGATAAATTTATATGGCGCAACTTTATAGGCAATCCCATAATAGATCTGCAGTCCGATATAGACAATTCCAAGGATCATTCCTATCGCCTCCGCAAAAATTGCCGGAACGGTTAAATCTTCTTTTTTCATCTGCTTTTCTCCATTTCATTCTGTAAAATCATATCCTAATTCTAACACCTTTTTGACTTGAATTCCATAGTTCATGTGCTATAATGAAACACAGAGTAACAATATAACAAAGGAGATCTCATGGAAAATCTTATTTTACCAAAACAATACAAATCAGAACTGAATCTTCATGACACACAGCTTGCCATCAAGACAGTCAAAGATTTCTTTCAGGCACTGCTGGCGCAGAGACTGCATCTGACACGTGTTTCTGCTCCTCTTTTTGTAGACCCGGCAACCGGTCTTAATGATAACTTAAACGGTTATGAACGCCCGGTTACTTTCGGTATTAAGGAGCAGGACGATAAAAATGCCGAAGTTGTCCATTCTCTCGCAAAATGGAAACGTTACGCCCTGAAAAAATACGGATTTCAGGTCGGAGAAGGCATCTACACTGATATGAATGCCATCCGCCGCGATGAAAGTACGGACAACATTCATTCTATTTTCGTAGATCAGTGGGACTGGGAAAAAATCATTCATAAAGAAGACCGTAATCTGGACTATTTAAAAGAGACCGTTCGTACCGTATATAAGTGTCTTCGCAAAACAGAACAGTATATGGCCATCCAGTATGATTACATTGATCTGATCCTTCCAAAGGAAATTTTCTTTATCACCTCCCAGGAACTGGAGGATCTGTTCCCGGACAACACACCGAAGGAACGTGAGTATTATATTACCAAGGCAAAAGGTGCTGTATGTATCATGCAGATCGGTGACACCTTAGAGTCCGGCGAACCGCACGACGGACGTGCTCCGGATTACGATGACTGGGCTTTAAATGCAGATATTCTTGTTTATTATCCGGTTCTTGATATTGCACTGGAATTATCTTCGATGGGTATCCGTGTAGACAAAACTGCACTGATTTCCCAGCTTGACAAAGCCGGCTGTCCGGAACGCAAGGATCTGCCATTCCAGAAATCCATCATCGATGGAACACTTCCTTATACCATCGGCGGAGGAATTGGTCAGTCCCGTATCTGTATGTTCTTCCTTCGCAAAGCTCATATCGGCGAAGTGCAGAGTTCTCTCTGGCCGGAAGAAACAATTGCAGCCTGCGAGGAACATGGTATTCAGCTCTTATAATTTATTTTACATAATAAAATAAACAAAGCAAAAAATCAAAGAGGAAAAACGAAAAAACGTTTTTCCTCTTTTTGTATTATCTATCTCCTCTAAATTACAGCTATAAGGTTTCCTCATCCGCCTCGCACATGCGATACCCTACGCCCAGTTCATTTACAATATAATTTTTTTCTCCCGGTCTGGCTCCCAGCTTCTTACGGATATTTACCATATTGACCTGCAGTTTTTTGATGCTGCCCTCATCGTTATACCCCCAGATCTCTTTGATAATGGCTGAGTATGTCATAACCTTTCCCGCATGTTCCGACAATGCTGCAATGATATTGTACTCTGTCTGTGTCAGCTTCACTTCTTTTTTATGCAAGAAAACTCTTCTTGCATCGTAATCAATGGTCAGACCGGAGGCCTTAAATTTTCCACCCGGAAACATTCCGTTTTGCATGCGATGTGTTGTCATGCGGAGCGTAGAACGTATCCGCGCAAGAAATTCATTGGAGCCAAATGGTTTTGTAACATAATCATTGGCTCCCATATCCAAAGCCTCCACTTTATCTTTTTCATCTGACCTAGCAGAAAGCACAATCACCGGCGTCAGGGAATCTTTCCGTAACCGCTTTAAAAAAGTCATTCCGTCCTGATCCGGAAGTCCCAGATCTAAAACAACGAGATCCGGTCTGTGAGAAGCATACATCATCATTCCGTCTTCGCAGGAATATGCCGATAATGTCTGATATCCGTTTGCCTCCAGAAGTGTAGCCACCAGATTGTTAATATGTTCATCATCCTCAATAATTAAAATCTTATATTTATTTCCGTTCATGCCTGTTCCTTCTCCTCCATATCCAGATAAAACCGGAAAAGTGCACCTCCATTTTTCTTATTTTCTGCCTTGATCTTTCCACCGTGCGCTTTGATAATTGTTGCGCACACTGCCAGTCCTATTCCTGCATTGCTCCGTTTGCAATCGGAAGATACCTCATACGCCTCATGACTCCCGTAAAAAACGGATTTTAATTTTTCTTCCGGAATTCCACATCCATCATCCTGTACTTCAAATACGGCTTTGTCCGCCACAAGAAATACCTTCAGTCCCAGGTGCACCATTCCCTTTGCATGCTGCACCGCGTTTTCTAAAATATTGATCAACACCTGCTGGATCAGGATGGCATCCATGGGAATTACCACAAATTCATCTGGAATATCAATTTCAACCTCCTGATCCGGATATCTTTTATGAAACTTTAAAATCACCGAATCAATCAGCTCATCCAAAACCGTAGGTGTCTTAATGATTTTTACTTTTCCACTGTCAAGTTTTGTGATCGAAAGCAGGTTCTCAACCATCCGGAAAAGCCACTGTGCATCCTGCTGGATGTCCTGCAGCATCTTTGTCCGCTGTTCCTTCGTAAAATCATTATCCGGATCAAGCAGCGCCGAGCTGGAGCCATAGATCGTGGTAAGCGGAGTCCGAAGATCATGGGAAACCGCACGGAATATGTCTGCACGGATTTTTTCTTTTTCTCTCTCTGCTTCGAGAATTTTATTATACTTTATTTTGGTGGTAAACCCACAGGTAATCAAAGCCATCAGTATAATGATCACTGCCGATGCCATATTCTCCGGTATGGAAAAATTAAAGTGAAAAAATGGAAATGTGAAAGCAAAATTCAATTCAAGAACGCTGAGAATTGCAGCTGCCACACCATACAGATACCCCGGTGTGATCACAGAAGTCAGAAAGACTCCAAAAATAGATACTGCCGGGATCAGCGCATTTTCCACAGTACTGTTTTGTATCCACAAACAGACCATAAAACACACCAGCTGAATCCCGACGGTAATGGCTATATCTCTTATGATATACAATGTTTTTTTCATCCGAATCTTCTTTCTCCTTATCTCTTGCATCCGTATGTTTCATTATAGCATAATGGCGGTTAAGATTCGAATAAAAAATGTATTTTTCTAAGAAATCGTATTCAGTTCCTCCATCCACAATGTTGCACACGCATCACTCGGCATACGCAGATCTCCTCTCGGAGAAACAGCAACAGATCCGACTTTCGGGCCGTCCGGAAGGCAGGAACGTTTAAACTGCTGCGCAAAAAATCTGCGGCAGAACGTTTTCAGCCATTTTAAAATAAATGCATCTTCATAAGTTCCCGCAAATGCAATTTTTGCCAGACGATAAATTTTTGCAGGGGAAAATCCCTGACGCAACATATAATACAGGAAGAAATCATGCAGTTCATACGGACCTACCAGATCCTCGGTCTTCTGTGAAATTTTTCCGTCTTCCGGCGGCAGAAGCTCCGGAGAAACAGGTGTATCCAATACATCATACAGTGTATCGGAAAGCTGCTTGTCCTCACAGGTATCCGCATAATAACGCACCAGATGCCGGACCAGCGTCTTTGGCACAGAAGCATTCACGGCATACATGGACATATGATCTCCGTTGTACGTTGCCCACCCCAGTGCAAGTTCCGACAGATCTCCGGTTCCGATCACAAGCGCATTCTTTTTGTTCGCAATGTCCATCAGAATCTGCGTGCGTTCCCGCGCCTGGGAATTTTCATATGTCACATCATGCACCGAAGGGTCCTGTCCGATATCCGAAAAATGCACATTTACCGACTGACAGATATCCACTTCCACAAATTCTGCCCCAAGGCTTTGAATCAGTTTGACAGCATTATCATATGTGCGGTCGGTTGTCCCGAATCCCGGCATGGTGACGGCCGTAATTCCCTTATGATCCCGCCCGCACAGATCAAAGGCACGCACGGTCACCAGCAGTGCCAGCGTCGAATCCAGTCCTCCGGAAATACCTACCACAGCATTGGCTCCGGTATGTTCCAGACGTTTTTTTAGTCCCATTGCCTGAATCATCAGAATTTCATCACAACGCTTTTCCCTGTTCTGTCTGTCTGTTGGCACAAACGGTGCCGGATCAATAAACCGCGTCAGTTTTGTTTCTTCTATTTTTAAAGAGAACAGAATCTCGGTATGTGTCTGATCCTCAGTGACAAAAGTTGTCATTCTGCGGCGCTGTGCACAGAGACGTTCCACATCAATCTCCGAATACAGGATGCCATGTCCAAAACGCTTGGATTCCGCAAGAATCTGTCCGTTTTCCGCAATGATGTTGTGCCCGGAGAACACCAGATCCTGTGTAGACTCTCCCTCTCCCGCTGACGCATAAATATATGCCGCAAGAAGACGTGCAGACTGGCCACTTACCAGTTCCCTGCGGTAACTGTCTTTGCCGGTCAGTTCATTCGAAGCCGACAAATTCACCAGAACAGACGCCCCCGCCAGTGCATGGGAGATACTCGGCGGATTCGGTGTCCACAGATCCTCACACAGTTCCACACCGATTCTGAGTTTCGGCATCTGCTCACAGACAAAAAGCAGATCCCGGTCCGCAGGAACACTGCTTCCGTCCGGCAGAACCACCTCTGTCGCAAGCTCTGCTCCGGATACGAAATGTCTCGCCTCATAAAATTCATTGTAATTCGGCAGATAACTCTTCGGTACAAGTCCAAGCACTTCTCCATGGGAAAACACTGCCGCCACATTGTATAATTTTCCAAGGATTTCAAAGGGAAGTCCCACGAAAAAAATGGCGTCCAGTGAAGCACTCTCTTTTACTAATTTCATCAGCGCATCCTTTGCGCCCTGCAGCAGACGTTCCTGCAAAAACAGATCCTGACAGGTATAGCCGGTCAGACAAAGTTCCGGAAAAACTACAATCTTTGCTCCCTGCCGGGTACTTTCTTTCATCATATCCAGAATCAGTTCTGCATTGTATTTTGTATCTGCCACTTTAATTTTCGGTGTGACTGCAGCTGCTTTTACAAATCCCTGTCTCACTTTCTCAACTCCTTTAATTCCTCTACGGAAAATTCATATGCCTTATTACAGAACTGGCACTTTACCTCGATGCTCTCCCCATCATTGATGATGTCATCGAGATCTTTTTTGCTGAGCGTCGAAAGTGCGCGGGATACCCGCTCCTTGGAACAGTCACAGACAAATGCTGCCGGAATTTTGTCGGTGATTTCCAAGCCGAAATCTCCGAGAATTTCTTCGAGAATTCCTTCCGGTGTCAGTCCTCGCTCCAGCATCATAGTCACAGAATCGATCTCTGCAATACGCTTTTCCAGTTTTTCAATGATCTCGTCACTCGTAAACGGCATAAGCTGAATAATAAATCCCCCGGCCTGACGCACCGTGTTGTTTTTGTTCATCAGCACGCCCAATCCTACCGCAGACGGAATCTGCTCGGAAGTTGCAAAATAATAGGTTAAATCTTCTGCAATCTCTCCTGTCTGCAGCTGACACTGTCCCACATATGGCTCTTTCAATCCCATATCTTTGATGACGCTCAAAATACCGAGATCCAGCGCGCCCCCTACATTTAAATGTCCGTCTTTGTTTGGCGGAAGTTCCACAATCGGATTATTGACAAATCCCTTGACATGTCCATTGGCGTCCGCAGTAACGGTAAGTCCCCTGGCCGGACCGCTGCACTGAATCTGCAGGGTCAGAAGATCCTTTTCCCCTTTTAACATTGTTCCCATCATCGCACCGCCGGACAACAGACGTCCCAGGGCTGCCGTCATGATCGGGGACGTATTGTGATCCTGTCTGGCGGTCTCCACCAGATCCCTCGATGTAATTGCAAATGCCCGGATTGCGGCACCTGCTGCGGTTGCTCTAACAATATAATCTGCCATGTATCATTTCTCCTTTATTCTTTTCTTGTAACAAATGTGATACGCTCACTGTCGGCTTTGACCCCGGCGTCGGTGTAATCATCATACATTCCTTCACAGACCAGTCCCGCCTGCTGCAGAAAATCCACTATCTGTTCCACCTTATAATTTCTCTGATAGTGTGTTTCCGCATATCGGCGGTACAGCTCTCCCGCTTCCGGGATAAACAGTGTCAGGTCATATTCATTGATTCTGGTCTCTTCGTCATAATAATTTTCCCAGATAAAACTTCCTTCCTGCCTGCTCTCCGCAAATGTGTGATCTCCAAGAAGCTGTTCGTATTTATAGGCGGTATTCATATCAAAGATAAATACTCCACCGCTTTCCAGACAGGCGGCAACCCGCCGGAATGCATCGGAAAGTTCCTGTGGCTCAAGCACATAATTGACACAGTCACAGGTACAGCAGACTGCCCGCACACATCCATCCAGTTCGAGTGTCTGCATCTCCTGCAGCAGATAAAGAATCGGCGGATCTGTCTGCTTTTCCATGGCTTTCTGCAGCATATCCACAGAAACATCCACACCGGTCATATCATACCCACAGGCAGCCAGTCTCCGGGTCAGTTCTCCGGTTCCGCATCCCAGATCCAGCACCGGTCCGTCTGCAATTCCATGCTTTTTTAATGTCTCACAAATATATGCACACCATTCATCATAGGGCACATTATCCATAAACAGGTCGTAAACCTGCGCAAAACTCGTATACGCGTCCATTCTTTTCCTCCTGCTTTGTATCATAGTTTAGCAAGTTTTTATGGCAAAAGCAAGGTTGATTATTCTTCCCGAAACCTTTATACTGAATGCATAAGTTGAAATACAGAAAGGATTTTCCATGCCTGACAACTACGAACATTATATTTCCAAAAATATTCAGGCCTTCTATCGCAGAAGACTTTTTTCTCCAATGATATATCTGGTTTTGCTTGCAGTTCTCTGGATCGTATTTCCACTGGGTGCCATGCTGCGGCCTGCACAGCTTTCCGACAATACCAAAATTGCGGACGCCTACAAGAACCATCACCGTTATGTACGCATGACCTTCACAGATCTGAAATTCAGCGGATATACCTGTGAAACCTATGGACAGACCCGCGGATATTATTATTACACCACACAGAAAAATAATTGCAGCATCATTCTCCTTACCCCGCATACATGTGAGGAAGGACTCCCTACGATCGACCGTCTGACCGTCACCGGCCGGATCGTCAAAGGAAAAGAATCTTATCTGGCACTTTTGTCCCAGCTTTCCTCTGACCTGAACTGGACCGAAACCGGTATCCGCAATCAGCTGTCTTCGTATTATTTCAGTGAGCCTGACTATCATTTAACCACGACGCGCATTTTATTCTTCGCGTATTTCGGTTCCATGATTTATACCGTCCTGTATCTTCTGATCTGTATGGTCTATATCCGGTTCCCGGTGCTTTCCCCACCGTGCCAGAACTTGATCGTCTTCGGACATCCGGGTCAGATTCTCGCCGAGGCCGAGGAAGAACTTGCAACACTTCCACAGCTGGCAACGGAGGATATGTTTATTACCGAACATTATTTTATCATGACATCACCATATGGAAATGCCATTGTACCTATTCAGGAGATTCTGTGGATCTATAAACATTCGACGCTCCACAAAATGCTCTGGTATCATTTCAGCATCTCTTATACCATGCATATTACCGCAAACAAACATATGTATGTAAACTGTCCGAAAAATACCAAATCCGATATTGACGGTATTATGGATTACCTGGCAGAAGCCAATCACAACATTCTGGTAGGTTTCAATGAAGAAAACCGCCTGAAAGTCCAGGCGGTTCAGGGAAAACCTTTCCATATTGAAAAATTTTATGCGTTATTGCGCCGCCGCGTCTAAAACATACAGGCTTTGCTTCCGATTTCATAATCCAGATTTTCATAGGCTTCCCTTACCACGGGAAGCCTTTCTTTTTCTTCCGGCGGTAATTCATGTTCAGAAAGTATCTTTATATTCTCCTCAATCTGTGCAATATCATAGGTATCAAATCCATACTTTAACCTTTTCCAGCACAGCCGGCGCTGCTCTCCATCCATCATGGGAAACTTTTCCTGCCGAAGTATGTGACCGCTTTCCTGTGAATCTTTTGTCTCCTGTTTTACTTCTTTCACCGTCCCCTGCAGCTGCTCTAAAAAAGTATGCAGATTCCGGTTTATAAAGGCACGATTTTCGGTCTTTGCCGCCATCTCCATAATTTCTGCCTGCTGGGCAATCTCCTCTTTTCCAATCTGGCGGCTGATCCCTTTGATTCCATGAACTTTTGTCTGAAACATATGCAGATCCCGCTGGACATATTCCGGAAGTTTCGGAAGTAAACCCTCCACCTCTTTCCAATAAGATTCCAGCGTACGGATATCCGTAGCGTTCCTCTGCCCTGTGGCTTTCGCCTTCTTTGACGCATCGACCGGATTCGGAAGTTCCCTGTATCTGACCGGAATTCCGGTTTCTAAAACCTGCCTCATCCGCTGCAGCCGGATCGGTTTCGGCATAAAATCGGTAAATCCATGCCGGATGGAACGGCTTCTCACTTCGTCAGAAATATCCGCTGTCATAAGAACAAGCGGTGCATGACTGTATCTTTGTATCTGATCCGCCGTCTCAAATCCGGACATTCCCGGCATCATCTGATCCAGAATGATCATCTGGTATTCCCGTTCTTTTACCATCTGTACAGCTTCTTCTCCTGACACCGCCAGATCCAGTATAAACTTCCATGGAGCCGCAAGTTCCTGAAAAATCACCCTGTTTGCTTCCATATCATCCACCAGAAGGACACGTGCCCGCGGATAAATCCAGTTCGGCTGTATTTCTTCGACCTGCGGATCATTCTGTTCTTTTAATATTTCCCGTCCGATGTTTCTCGGCTCTGATATCTCAGCCATAACCTGTTTCTGATAAAACCCAAAAGATACGCGTGTCCCTTTTCCCGGATCACTCTCTGCTCTTACCCAGCCATGCATCATTTCTACGAGCTGTCTGACAATTGACAGACCCAGGCCAAAGCCCTCTACCCCCATATCCTCGGAAAACGAGACATATTCCGCAAATACCTGTGCAAGTTTTTCCTTTGTCATTCCCACACCGGTATCTTCCACACAGCCGTCAAACCATACCTGTCCTTCTTCCATTTTACAGTGGAGTGACAGCGTGATCGTTCCCTGTTCCGTAAACTTGCAGGCATTCGATAAAATGTTCTGAAAAATCTGTGCCACACGTAAATAGTCCCCACTTACCTGCTCCGGAAACCGGTCCAGAAACCTCACGGTAAATACGATATCTTTTTCCCGGATATTCAGCAGACAAAGACGGGCCTGTTCCTCGATCATTTCATAAAAATTGTATGTTTTGTCTTTGAGCGTCAACATTCCTGCTTCCAGCTTCGAATATGCAAGGATCGTATCCACCTGTTCAAGCAGATTATTTCCCGCGACACGGATATATTCAAGAATGTTTTTGCTCTCATCCGGAAGATTCTGCCTTTTTAAAATATCCGAACCTCCGATAATCGCATGCAGCGGACTGCGCAGATCATGACTGACCGATGCCAGAAAACGGCTTTTTAAAAATGACTGTTCTTCTGCTTTCTTTTTCAGATCCTCCATCAGAACCGTTTCCTTCTTTTGCTGTGTGATGTCGAGCAGGGTAAGAATATATCCTCTCACCACATTTTCACTGCAGACCGGATGCAACTGACACCTGCGATAACTTTCTTTCCACTGAACCACATAATCCTGATCCGGGTCTTTACTCCAACGCATCATTTTGGTATAAAAAGGGTACTCCTGCGGATCGTCCGTCAGTTCCCCCACAATTTCCGGAAACCATCGTCTGGCACTGGCATTGGCATCCCGGTAACGCATTCTGTTGTCAAACAAAAACGTAGGAATATCACTGATATTATAAAAGTTTTCCCGGATAATGTTCGTCACATTGGATAATCTTCCCGTCATCATCAGATAAAAGACAATCAGACAGGAAATTTCAAAAGCTCCCGGCACCAGAAATTCTTCCGCTTTCGGCGTAACTGCGCGAAACAACATTGCAACTCCCGGAAGTGCCATGCCAAGATACAACATATCATTTACATGTCCCTCCCAGACAGAAACCTCGCTTTTCACTCTCACATAAGTAGCCAGCCCCAGAAGAATTCCCGTATAACAAAGCAGCGCAATCCGAAACGCATCCTGATACGTCTCGCGCTGCGCAGCACGTATAATCAACATGGAATTAAACAGCACCAGACTGCAGAACAAAATCACTTCCGTCCTGAGTTTCAGCTGGAATTTCATAAAATCACCCACATAATGAATCATAAGATACAGCATGTGAATGGCCAGTAAATCTGTCAGTATACGAAGTGTCTTTGCCTCTCCCGTAACATAATAGGTAATGCGATAAAAACTGTTCAATGCAATCAGCCCTAAAACCAACGGCAGCAGCCGGTGTTCCCTTGCGTGAAACCCGCTGCTGACATAACTTTGTAATACAAACAGTGTAAAAAAAAGACAGATCAGATGGAAAACCAGTCCCATATCCGTTTTACCTCCAACCACTAAATATCCGCTCTACTTCGGATTTGATATAAATGGCTTTATATGGCCGCACAATATATCCTGCCGCATGCAGTCTCCTACAGGTCATTACCGTATGCGCATCACACATGGCCGTGACAAACAGAACCGGTATCCTGCCCCCTGTGAGCTTGTTTGCTCTCATGGTAGTCTCGATTCCGTTCATTTCCGGCATATCAACATCCATAATGATCAGATCCGGAAACTCATTGTGTTCCAGATAATGCAATGCCTGTTTTCCGCATTTACAGAGAATGACGGTATACTCATCCTCGAGAATTCCACGCATGGCATCCAGATTGGTCTTCATATCATCTACGATCATGATTTTTTTTCTGGCAGTTTCCTGAACCATCTTCTTTCTTTCCGGCTCTTCCGAATCTGGAGAAACCGTATCAAGATATTCCGGTGGAAGAATCGTAACATTTAAGTTTTTATTTTCCATCAGATCCAGTTTGGTCCCATCCGGCATATTCAGAATCGGTCGCAGATTATGCGGTCCTTTGTTTTCATAGATCAGGCCCTTACGTCCATCCGACAGATTTACCTCCGTCCCTCTCGGAAACAGCGGAACCCGCTCCATAAACACTTCCACAACATTTTTGTCAAACATGATGCCACAGGCTCCCATGAGATACTCTACCGCCTCATAAGGGGAATATGGTTTCTTATACGGACGTCTTGATGTCAGCGCATCATACACATCCGCCACATGTACAATTCTTACGGAGAGTGACTGTTCATCTCCCATCAGCCCCTGTGGGTATCCGCTTCCATCTACATTTTCATGATGAAGAAGTACCGTCTGCTTGATATGCGCCGAAATATTCCAGCGCTTCGAAAGCAGCTGGTACGAACGGGTCGAATGGGTCTTCATCAGCTGGTATTCATCCGGTGTCAGCCTGCCCGGTTTGTTTAGTATTTCCTTTGGAATGGCAAGCTTTCCCAGATCATGCAAAAGAGCCGCTGTAACCAGATAATTCAGATCGCGTTCACTCATTCCCATCCCCATACCGATCACACAGCAGAGCACAGCAACATTCACCGAATGTGCATATGTGTAATCATCGTATGAGCGCAGATCCGTCATATCCAGACACACATTTTCCCTGGACAAAAGATTCTCCACAATCTGTTGTGCAATCTCGGCACAACGGTCAATATCATTCTCCTGCACACATTTAAACCCTTCCTGGCGCAGTTTTTCCGGTATTGTTGCTTCGATGTAGATATCTTTCGACTGTTCATCCTCGATATAGATACCGCTAAATCCGTATTCGTTTAGTTTATTGATATAGGAAGCCGTCAGTTCACAGCCGCTTCCCACCATGGTACGTCCCATGGAATCATATAAATCATACGCAAGACACATTCCCGGTCTGGCATCTTCAATGGAAACAAAACGCATAAAGCCTCCAATTATAACTACAACTTAAATCATAACCAGATAAATTGCTGCAAGTGAAATTACAATCTGAATGATGGCAAAGCGAAATACCACCTGGGCATTGGACCACCCACCCTTTTTTCTTACATGGTCGTGGATCGGTGTGATAGTATTCTTTAGAATATGTATCTTTAAGAACCGAAGCAGTGAAACCTTTACCAGACCAAGACCACCGTCTGCGATAAGTACCGCAGCAACCAGCAGGTACATAAACGGGCTGTGCATCTTCAATACTGCAATGGCGATAAAAATACCCATTGCACGTGATCCGGCATCTCCCATAAGAAGCTTGCTCGGTGTTGCGTTATACCACAGATATCCCAGCAGACATACCGCAAACAGTAAAATACAGTAATTGAAAGAATCATTGACTTTTAAAATATTGTCAAGAACAAACACACTCATCAACGTGATAATGGTCAATGTTCCCGACAATCCATCCACACCATCCGAACAGTTGGTAACATTGATGGAAACCCACACCAGAATAACGGTCAGAATGGCAAATACAACCGGTGGAATCACGATGGTCGTTCCCGTAATGGCAATGGTGATCTCACTGGAATTGTAATGCAGATAGGAAATGGCTACAACGACTGCCACTGCCAGATCCAGAATTCCCTTTAAATACTCTCCCCATGGTTTTTCTGCGGCATCATCAAAGAATCCAGTGAACATTTCGATGACGATCAGCACCAGATAAATGATAATTTCCTTATTCATTTTGCCAAACAACAATGCGGAAACAACAAAAGTCAACACAAAAATAATACCCGCACCTCTTGGTTTTCCTGCGGAAAGAGCTCCATCATGTGCATACTGTCTTCCCATGTCCTTCGGCAGATACCCGTTTAATTTTGCAATTGCAATACAGGTCGCTGCAAAAGCAAATAAAACACCGATAAAAGCAACCAGTGCGTGTTCATATGTTCCTAATAAGTATATCATTTTATCCTCCTTCGGGCTTTCACCCAATTTAATTATATTAGGAGACAGGAAAAAAGTAAAGTTTTTGCTTGCATTTTTATCGAATTGTGTTATTATATACTCACACGCGTCAAAGCGTTAAAGTGTAAAAGATTCAAAGAACCACAAGGAGGAAACAAAAATGGCTCAAAAAGGAGACTTAATGACAGCACGTTCCGATATTCGTGTATTGGACGCAACCATTCGTGACGGAGGACTCGTAAACAACTTTATGTTCTCCGATGACTTTATCAACGCACTCTACCGCACCAATGTAAAGGCCGGCGTTGACTATATGGAGTTTGGTTATAAAGCTTCCAAGGAGCTGTTTGACGTAAATAAATTCGGCAAGTGGAAGTTCTGTGATGAGGAATCCATCCGTGAGATCGTTGGTGACAACAACTCCGATATGAAGATTTCCGTCATGGCAGATGTCGGACGCTGCGATTACAAAAAAGATATCATTGACAAAAAAGACAGTGTAATTGACATGGTTCGTGTGGCAACTTACGTGCACCAGATGCCTGCTGCAATCGAAATGATTGAAGATGCCAAGGCAAAGGGCTACGAGGTAACCTGTAATATCATGGCAATCTCCAATGCCAAAGAATCCGATATTGACCAGGCACTTGAAATGGTCGGTCAAAGCAGCGCCGATGGCATTTATATCGTGGACAGTTACGGTGCTCTTTACCCGGAACAGATCCGTGCGATTGCAGATAAATACACCGAACTTGGAGAAAAATACGGCAAATACATTGGTATGCATGCACACAATAACCAGCAGCTTGCCTTTGCCAACACGATCGAAGCACTCTCCCACGGTGTCAGTCTTTTAGATGCTACCATGATGTCCATGGGACGGGGTGCCGGAAACTGTGCCATGGAACTGCTTCTGAGTTTTCTGAAAAATCCGAAATACAATGTATTCCCGGTACTCCGGTTCTTAGAAGACTATATGCTGCCGCTCAAAGAAACCGGTGCCGTATGGGGATATGATATTCCGTATCTGCTGACCGGACGTCTGAACCAGCATCCATCTGCTGCCATTGATTTTTGCAAGGACAACCGCAAGGATTACGCAGATTTCTATACCGATCTGTTAGACAAATAAAGCATAATACAAAACAGGCATCCGGGGTTCGCCAGATGCCTGTTTTATTTCTGTTATAAACGTTTAAATCTGTCTGCAAAGTGCATCCACTTTCGCAATTTCTTCCATCATACACATTTCTTTCAGATCCTGTGCATTTCCTTCGGAATGTTCCACTTCCTTTGAGAAAATACGCGCTACGTCAATACGGTCAGACATTGTGAATTTGCCACCGTTTCTGTAAAAACGTGCCGCATCCATATCTCTTACCACAAGGGTTGCCATCACAATCATTTTGGCATAGGATAAAATATCATAATCATATATCGCATTCATCAGATAACGATACACAAAATAAACCAGAAGATGTTCATAGCCAAGTTCCGAATAATCCGATGATCGCATATATTCTGTCAGAAATGCCTCATAGGTATCTTCGTGATACAGCTTTTCGAATTCCTCCTTGGTGTGAACCCATTCCTCATCCAGCTCTTCCATATCGGCAAAAACCACAAAACGTTCCTCGAAATCTTCATAAGAAAGTGCACGAACCGGCTTCTCTTTTCCCTCAATATTTTTCTGCTCCCACTCCCGAAGTTCATGACCGGCATCTTCGTATCTCCAGTCTGCCAGTACCGACATATCCTCTTTTGCCTGTGCATAATTGATCACGGTCTGTACACGGTCACACCACGCCAGAAACTCTCTCATGCGCTCCGGAATATTATGGGTACGATTCTGCAGAATATTCACCGACTCCTGCTGCACCCATTCCATGAATGCAACATATGCCGGATCATCCTCACCGTCATCGCAATTTCCGGGCAGCTCTATATCCACCAGCTTTTCCGGTTCTGTCCGCTCAAACAGAATCCGTCCGACTTCCTCGCAGGAAAGACTCAGTGCTTTCTGCTCCACATCTCCGTAAATCAGGGAAAAACGCGGATATTCTGTACACACTTCACACAGAGCCTCTTCCCCAAGTGCTGTATAAAGATCACAGAGATTATGGTCATTGAGCATGGCACAGCGTTTCTTCCCTTTCAGCTTAAAACGGTATCCACCGCCATCATCATGCGGATCGGCCTCATACATACTTTCTTTGAGTCTTTTGCCAAATTTGCCTTCCACACTGTTGTAATATGCATAGGAATCCTCATCAATGTCAATTTCCCAGCCTGCACAGCAACTGTCCTTGCAGCGGGATGCAATGCAGGAAAATTTCTCATAATATTCCGGAACCCGTAAAATCACGATGCCTGCCTCTCTTTCTCTTCTTTTTCTGCCATGTACTCTTTCTCCATAGTTTCCCAGTCCGGATCCTGTGTGCCTTTAAAGTGATTATAGGCTATATAGCCAATGCACCAGATCAATCCTGCCATCGTTGTTGAAAAAAGTATTTTGACAACACATACCGCAAGCAGTGTGACATTCAGGTCCCCTGCCAGAAAAGAAACTGCCAGAGTATGAAGCGGCAGCACAAGCATCTTCCACAACCCGTAATATGCTGCTGCAATCACACCGATTGTATAACAGACAAATCCCAACAATGCATTAATATGCTTTTTCATATGTATCCATCCTCGTTTTCATAACTATTCCATCAACTTAACTATTTTGCCACTTTCCATGGTTTTTTTCAAGTCAAGAATGCGCTGATTGACCGATCCCCGGAATTTGAGCGTAATATCCTTCTGTTCCTCAATAAATGGACCATCCACCAGTACATCGATCAGGGAAAGCAGGTCATCCGTATCTTTCGTATGTTTTCTGCCTCCCAAAATCAGGTCTTTATCATATATATATCCGGTAAATGCCCAGACATTCTTATCCGGATACAAACTTTTTACTTTTTTCATAAAAGGAAGAAGAGCCTCCTGATTTTCTTCCTCAAACGGCTCTCCTCCCAACAGGGTCATTCCCTCTATATACTCCGGTTTCAGTGAATCAAGCACCTTTTGCTGTACCTGCTCATCGAAACATTCTCCATAGGTAAAATCCCATGTCTGTGGCTGAAAACAGCCCTTACATGCATTGCGGCATCCGGATACAAACAGTACCGTCCGACAGCCGAGACCGTTTGCGATGTCACAATACTTAATTCCAGCATAATTCATAATTTACTCTTTCTTTTTATTCAGGAAACGGATGCAGCCTGCTGCTGCCAGTAAAAAAACAATTACTGCTGCTCCAAATACCATCCGCAGATCAACCGCACCTGTCTTTGGTGTTGCATCTGTCCGGTTTCCGTTTTTTGATGTATTTCCACTGTTATTCTTTTTGTTCGATGAAGTTTTGTGTGTATTCCCGCTGCTGCTCTGGGAATCCTGCGTATCGTCTGTATCATCGTACGAATCGGTATCGTCCGTATCGTCCGTATCGTCTGTATCATCTATATCATCTGTATACTCTGTGTCATCCTGACTGTACGACTGACTCTGGGAAGTGCTCTGGGACTGTGACTGGCTCTGTGTCTGTCCTGCAGAAGCATCCACAACCGTTGTAACCGTAACCGGATTGTAACTTGCATCCGTCACTTCACGCACTGTCAGGGTAACTGGCATCGTTGTATATGCATTTTTCGCCTTAAAGGTAACCGTGGCAATGGTTTCATTCTGGGAATAAGTCTTATTTAAAATTGCCGAAAGATTAAGTGCCTGCTGATTATTTTCCGTAACCGGGGAAACCAGCTCAATATTTCCCGAATCCGAAGAAATCGTATTTGCCCATGTGGTTCCTACATATTCCAGATCAGAATCGTCATATGCCAGTCTTGCTGCAAATGTCGAAAGTCCCGGATTATTGCTTCCGACCAGACGTACCGTTACCGTATCTCCGGCTTTTGCATCATTGGTTGTTCCAACCGTCAGATTCATCTGGCTGTTCGCCGCCATAACCGGCTGCGGAACGGCTGCAAAAAGCAACGCCAGCGCACATCCCATCATCAGTATCGTTTTCATCATCCCTAATTTTTTCATCTTCTGCCCTATATCCTTTTTGCTATGACTACGAGTCTCCCATTGTTTACCGTGTATTCACAGGTAGAGAGCATGATTGTGGTATCTCCATAGATAAGATGCTCCCCTGTATCATACACACGGTTCTCTTCCACAAAATCCAGCAGATTCTGAAACTCTTTCCGGTTTTTATAATTCCGAAACCAGTAATAACGGAATCCGGATTCGTCTTTTTCCTTTACATGTGTCTTTACCACCGCAACAATCTGATATTGTCCAGTTTCATAAATCGTATCAAAAGTAATCACCGGATGCTTTTTGTAAAATTTCTTATCCAGATAGGCATCCAGATCTCCAAACTGGCTTCCATCACTTACGTTGTGCCCAAAGATCACAATATTCTGATCCATCGGATCAATGCTGGCATCTGCGGAAACAAACGGGTTTCCCTTATTATCATCTTTTCCTTCAAAATTGTGTTTCAGATAATATTCCCCGCCTGTATGATCCTGCATCACCGGATAATCGATTGGTGTCCCGTCAACTTTGATCCATCCAACCAGATCCGGATACATACTATATAATATATCATATTGGTCTAAGATTGCAAGCTGGTCCGTCTTTTCTGTCTCACGATTTTTCATTTGCTGCTTTTCTTTGCGGATATATTCCAAAACCGCTTCCTTTTTTGCCTCTTTGATCTGAAAATAATTCAATGCAAGTAACAGAACAACCGCCATGGCCAGGAAAGAAAAGGCGATGCGTCTGCATACCTTTTCCACCATCGGCCGATGGCGGTTTCTGCCACTCGGCCCGATGGGTTTTTCTTTCTCTTCCCGGGGTTGTGGATCTTCTACCTCATGGTGTTCATACAAATGGGCATATTGTTTCCGTTTGTTTTCTTCCATGTTTTATAAATGTAATACTCTTTCTTTGATTTCCTGTGTACGTCCCTGATTCCAGAACTGTGTTCCGATATACCCGCACGTACGACGTGCAACACTCATCTTATCCTGATCACGGTTTCCGCAGTTCGGACACTCCCAGACGAGTTTTCCGCTGTCCTTTTCCTCAACAATTTTGATCTCACCGTCATAGCCACATTCCATACAGTAATCACTCTTCGTGTTGAGCTCCGCGTACATAATATTATCGTAAATGTATTTCATGACGGCAATCACGGCATCAATATTATCCTGCATATTTGGTACTTCCACATAGCTGATTGCACCACCCGGAGACAGCTTCTGGAACTGTGACTCAAACTTCAGTTTATCAAAAGCATTGATATTTTCCGTCACATGCACATGATAACTGTTCGTAATATAATTTTTATCTGTTACGCCCTCTATGATACCGAAACGCTTCTGCAGACACTTTGCAAATTTATAGGTGGTGGATTCCAGCGGCGTACCGTACAGACTGAAATCCATATTTTCCTTTTCTTTCCACTCTGCACAGGCATCATTCAGACGCTGCATGACACGCAGTGCAAATGGTGTTCCGGTCTCCGGCTCCGTATGGGAAACACCTGTCATATAACGGGTACACTCGCACAATCCCGCATATCCCAAAGAGATGGTGGAATAACCGCCAAATAAAAGTTTGTCGATCGTCTCTCCCTTTTTCAGACGGGCAAGCGCTCCGTTCTGCCACAGAATCGGAGCCACATCACTCGGTGTGCCAAGAAGTCTCTTATGTCTGCACATCAGTGCCCGGTAGCACAGTTTTAGACGCTCATCGAGAATCTTCCAGAATTTTTTCTCATCTTTTCCGGAAGAACATGCCACATCCACCAGATTGATCGTCACAACTCCCTGGTTAAAACGTCCGTAATATTTCGGTTTTCCGGTTTCCGGGTCAATATACGGAGTAAGAAAACTGCGGCATCCCATACATGGATAGCAGTGTCCTTCCCCGTTCTTGTCCACTTTCAGTTCTTTCATCTTCTTTTCGGAAATATAATCCGGAACCATGCGCTTTGCCGTACACTGTGCAGCCAGGCGTGTCAGATAAAAATACTTGGAATCCTCATGGATATTATCTTCTTCGAGTACATAAATCAGTTTCGGGAAAGCCGGGGTAATAAATACTCCTTTTTCGTTCTTTACTCCCTTGATTCTCTGATGCAGCATCTCCTCAATGATCGCTGCCAGGTCATCTCTGGTCTGTCCCTCCGGCACTTCGTCGAGATACATAAACACCGTGATAAACGGAGCCTGACCGTTTGTGGTCATAAGCGTGATCACCTGATACTGGATCATCTGCACACCACGGTTGATCTCTTCTCTTACACGCATCTCTGCTACTTTATTGATTTTCTCCTCATCCAGATCCAGCCCGATCTTTTCAAACTCTGTCCGGACCTGTATCCGGAATTTTTCACGGCTCACCTGTACGAACGGTGCCAGATGGGACAGTGAAATACTCTGTCCTCCATACTGCGAACTTGCAATCTGTGCAATCGCCTGTGTTGCTATATTGCAGGCCGTGGAAAAACTTCTCGGACGGTCAATTCCGGTCTCGCTGATTACAGTACCATTCTGCAGCATGTCCTCTAAGTTCACCAGACAGCAGTTATGCATGTGCTGCGCAAAATAATCTGCATCATGGAAATGAATCAGTCCTTTTTCATGTGCTTCCACAATATCTTCCGGCAACAGGAATCTCTTCGTGATATCCTTGCTGACTTCTCCCGCCATATAATCTCTCTGTACACTGTTTACAGTAGGATTTTTATTGGAATTTTCCTGTTTTACTTCCTCATTGTTACACTCTAAGAGGGACAGAATCTGTTCATCCGTAGAATTGGATTTACGCACAAGCGCTCTCTTATAACGGTATGTAATATAATTACGGGCAACCGTAAATGCATGCTGGTTCATCAGCTGGTTCTCTACCATATCCTGGATTTCCTCCACGCTGGCAGATCGTTTCATGTTTTCACATGCCACTTCCACATTATCGGCAATCTCCTGAATCTGCTCATCGCTGAGTTTTTCATAATCGATTACCGATGCATTCGCTTTCTGTACAGCCGCAACGATCTTATTCGAATCAAAAAATACCTCGACTCCGCTTCTCTTAATAATTTTCATGTTCCATCTTCCTCTCAAAGTCTATCTTTATAAACGATTGTTTACACAAAATATAAGATATAGAGATTACTCCCTATATCTTGTATATTTTCATTAACAAATACAAGACTACACTACATCTTGTGTTATTGTCAACCCACATTTCTACATCATGTGGAGGCTTACTCCATGGAAATGTAGACGTATCTAGGCGTTTATGCAATATGTGAAAAAATTCCGCGCCATTTTTGTAATAATTTTTACAGTCTGCTGTCCGTGCGCAGCACATCAATGAATTTGCCGGCTTCTGCCCATGCCTTCTTTGATTCCGGAATATTCAGATATGCCATCTGGAACACATGAAACATCCCTTCATAAACAGACAGGCGCACTTTTACCCCCTGCTCCCTTGCCTTTGCCGCTACCGAAACCGAATCACTCAGAAGCATCTCAATCGATCCAACCTGTATGAGCATTGGCGGAAATCCCCGGAAATCTCCAAACAGCGGAGAAATATACGGGTCCATCCGGTCATGTTCCCCCGGATAATCATTCTGGTAAATCAGACTCTCCTTCGTATTTCCAAACAGTGGATCTTTCTCATAATTGGTCTCATAAGACTCCCCGCTGGCCGTCAGATCCGTCCACGGAGACATGGCTATGATTCCTCCCGGTACCGGCATATTATGATCCCGCAGATACATACAGAGTGCCATCGCCAGTCCACCGCCTGCCGAATCTCCGGCAAGGATAATCTGTTCTCCATAATATCCCTTGGAAAGCAGCCAGCGGTATGATGCCAATGCATCTTCAAGTGCTGCCGGATATGGATTCTCCGGGGCCACACGATAATCCGGAGTAAGCACATTGCATCCATGGCTCAGCTCGTTATATAATCCTGCAAACACATAATACGCATTGCGCACAGCTCCCGTATAACCACCGCCGTGTAACTGCAGAATCACGTAATCCGTGTTAGGATTTTCCTTTAATGACAAAAGTTTCATCGTAAAATGATCCATATTGATTCCTGTCAGGTTAAACATTGCCGGTGGAATCCATGGCGGCTCTATCATCCGCTTGCGCAGCTCTCCGCTCTTTATTTTTTTTCCGATTTTCAAATCATTGGTAAAATGTGACAGCATTTCTGCCACCACACGTCCTTTTACACTCGCTTCGCTTTCTATCATATATGAAATCTCCGTTTCAGTTCGGTTCGTGCACGCTGATCACCAAGAATCAGTGTTCCAAGGAATAAAAATACCGATACCCCGAGGGACCCCCATGCCAGATATGGAAAATGAATGATTCTCATCTGCAGCAATACCACCGGTACAATGCTCAGCAATATCGTCAGCAGTTCCGACATCATATAACTCTGCCAGTTTCTCCGGTTTACCAGAATCAGGATAAACAACGCCAGATCAATGGCAATGATTCCCCCCGGAAACACATAGTCTAACGACCAGCGCCGGTATCCGGTCAGATAATCAATTCCAAGAAGCATTACAATGGCAAGAAGTACCAGACAGACGGTTTTGGCCAGATATCCGGATTTTCCCAGAATTGCCATGCGAAGCACCACATTTCCATATAAAAGAATGATACCAATTACAAGGCTCCATGCCACTTCCCTGTCCACCTGGAAATTGATGGCAATCAGCAGACACTCCGCCACAATGGAGATAAACAGTACCAGATTCTCCACAAACCGGAATTTACGCGCCGTTGCAATGGCATCCGGATACCGGCTCTCTCCCGGTATCCCGTCCGACTCCAGCACATGTTTACAGAGCGGACAGCGGTCCGTATCGTCCAATATGACAACATTACATTTTTTGCATTTATTCATAATATACTCCGTTCGTCTCAATCTCCACATCCACACCATCCGCCGCAATCTTGCGGAAAAATGCCTTCTGTACCAGAGCCTCGGAAAAGATTGAACTGAATGTAAATACCAGCGTATCCTGGTAAGAACAGATCGTTCCTTTCAGATACTGCCCTTTTGACATGGCTATAAAAGCCGAAAAACCTTCTATATAGGGCTGGTAAATATCTTTGATCTTGATATTACCGATGTTTGTGATCGTTGTCGTATTTGCCACTGCGGATTTTTCATATACGATACGCATGGCAATATTTTTCAAAAATAACGGCACCGGACGCATAAGCAGGTTCCTCTGATTGGATACACTGTAAGAAAACAGATCCTCTAAATGTTCCTTATTGATCTGGGAGTGCAGGCTGCTTTGTATGCATGCAAGTACTTCCTCAAACGTATAGGACTCTTTCTGTGGACGGAATTCTGCAGATACCATAACAAAAAAGTTTTTTGTCGTATCCGAATCAAAATACGGCCGCAGATTGACCGGCACTGCGATTCGGATCGGTTTTCCTCCCGGCATCCCGTGTAACAGTTCTTTATACACACTCCATACAAAGACTGCAACAAAATATTCATTCAAAGATGCATGATAGCCATGTGCTACCTTTTTCAGCTGTGAGACCGGCATCCGCCCATGCATGACACCAAATTCTCCGGCCGGAAGTTTATCTTCTTTGATCAGATATGCTTTTTCTTTATTAAATCCGCTTGGCTTGCTGCTGCGGTAATTGCGGACAAAGCTGTCCTCCCTGCTGAGAGAGGTATCTCCGCTCAGTTTGTTTCCTTCTTTTTCCGCCAGTTCCGGATGCACCAGACGCAGATACTGATACGTCAGCTCCCGGAGGAAATTAATGCCTCCCATGCCATCGGTCAGTACATGAAACACTTCCAGATTGATTCTTGACTTATAATAGGTCACACGGAACAGATAATTGCGGTTTTTGTTCTGCCGGATAAACCGGCATGGAAACATCGCCTCTTCCGTGACTTTCGGCGCCTTTTTTCCGTTCTCTTCAAAATAATACCAGAATACGCCTGTGCGCATCCGAAGATTAAACCCATCGAATTTCGGCAGAATCATGTCCAGCGCCTGCTGCAGAAATTCCACCTGAACCTCTTCTTTTAAGGTCACACTGATCCGGTACACGTTTGTCATACTCTCCCCCGCAATGGACGGGAAAAGATGTGCTGTATTATCAAGCTTATCCCAGCGCACCTGACGCGGAATCGTCTTGGTTTTTTTCTTGTCTTTCATTGATTAATTACTTCCTTGGTTATTTCAAAAACATGCCGAATCCTGCCACACTGAGCACCATCATAATAATTCCTGCAAGCAGAACCCCGAGCATGACGGCGATAATTGTTGATTTAAAATCCATGTCCAGAATACTGGCCGCCAGTGTTCCTGTCCATGCACCGGTTCCCGGAAGCGGAATTCCTACAAACAGGAGCAGTGCGATAAACAGCCCCCGGCCTGCTTTTTCCTGTAATTTCTTTCCGCCCTTTTCTCCCTTCTCCAGACACCAGGAAAAAAACTTTCCAATCACCGGTTTATCCGCTCCCCATACCAGAACTTTCCGTGCAAACAGATAAATCACCGGCACCGGCAGCATATTTCCGATAATTGCCACAATATAAGAAGAAAGTACCGGCAGCTGCAGTCCCTGCGAAATAATAATGGAACCGCGCAGTTCCACCAGTGGTACCATGGAAACAAAAAATACCCACAAGTATTTTGTCAACATAAAAAATCCTCGCTTTATTTATTTAAATATTTTTTCAGAAAATCGATCAGTTTATGCATCTGCTCATCCGTACCGATTGTGATACGCAGATATTCGTTGATCCGTGCCGGCTTGCCAAAATGCCGCACATAAATATCATTTTTCTTCAGTGCTTCAAACAGTTCCACACCGGAAACATCCGGATGTATGGCAAAAATAAAGTTGCTTTTGGAATCACCAAATACGAACCCGAGTGCCCGAAGCTGCTCTTTGGTCCACTCTCTTGTCTTTATGATTTTCTCTGTCGTCTGCTCAAAATATGCCCGGTCACGGATAGATGCCGTTCCCAAAGCAATGGTGATACGATCCATCGTGTATGAATTGAAGGAATACTTCACATCATTTAAATATTTAATCAGTGTCGGATTACTGATGGCAAAGCCAATCCTCGACCCCGCCAGAGAACGTGACTTGGAAAATGTCTGTACCACAATTACATTATCGTATTTATCAATCAGAGGCAGGGCACTCTCTCCTCCAAAGTCAATATATGCCTCATCCACGATCACAATCACATCCGGATTTGCCTGAATGATCTCCTCGATGGCAGATACCGGAAGAAGTTCCCCGGTCGGCGCATTCGGATTTGGGAATACAATTCCACCATTTTCACATTTATAGTCTGAAGGATTCAGGCGGAATGCATCATCCAGCGGAATCTGTGTATACGGAATGCGAAGCATTTCTGCCCACACGTCATAAAAGGAATAGGTAATATCCGGAAACAGAATCGGCTTCTTTGAATTAAAGAAGGTCATAAACAGCATTGCAAGCACATCATCCGACCCGACACCGACAAAGACCTGCGAAGGGTCTACCTGATAGAATTGTGCAATCCCATCCACCAGATCCGTCACAACCGGATCCGGATACAGCCGCAGATCATCCGTATGAAAATGTGCCAATGCTTCCTTTACCCCCGGTGCCGGCGGATATGGATTTTCATTGGTATTTAACTTGATGATCTGTGATTTCTTTGGCTGCTCTCCCGGTGTATAGGGAACAACCTTACGTATATTTTTTTCCCAGTTTTTCAACTTTAATCTCCTTTATATGTACAATATTACAGTCACTTACCACTCTACCGCATTCTTCCTCAAATGTAAAGAATTGACGCGGCAAAAAAAACGCAAAAAAAATGAAATTTCAGCATTTTTTCCTCTTGTAGTTTTACACAATCGTGATAAAATATCCTAGCATTTGCAGTTTTGTTTAAAATATAAAAGGAGTAAATCATTATGGCAAGAAGTACAACAAAAGAATTGACCAGCGGTTCCCCTATGAAACTGATTCTCGGTTTCGCCGTACCGCTTCTGTTCGGTATGCTGTTTCAACAGTTTTACAGTCTCATGGACACCATCATCGTCGGCCGCTATCTCGGCGTAACGGCACTTGCTGCAGTTGGGGCAACCGGAAGTATCAATTTTCTGATCATAGGATTCTGTCAGGGAATCTGCAACGGTTTCGGTCTGCCGGTTGCCCAGCGGTTCGGTGCGCGCGACTATGACGGTGTGCGCAAATATGTCGGTAATTCCGCCATTCTGTCGGTTCTCATCGGCGGTGTTCTCACGGCACTGACCGTCATTTTCTGTCGGCAGATTCTGGTGCTGATGCAGACACCTTCCGATATTATCGACCTGTCCTACAATTATATTGTTGTTATTTTTGCCGGCATACCAGCCACCATCCTTTATAATATACTCTCCTCCTACCTGCGTTCTCTGGGGGACTCCATCACGCCGGTCATTTTTCTGATCGTTGCGGCTGTCTTAAATATCGGACTGGATCTGTTCTTTATCATCTGTCTGCACTGGGGAGTTTTTGGTGCCGCATTTGCTACCGTTTTATCGCAGGCGGTTTCCGGTGTGCTGTGTCTTTTCGTGATCATCCGGAAATTTGACATTCTGCACCTGAAGCGCTCCGACTGGGTACTGGATGCTTCCTATGTAAGAAATCTTCTGATTATGGGACTTCCTATGGGTCTGCAGTATTCCATTACCGCCATCGGAAGCGTCATTCTGCAGACTGCTGTCAACACCTTAGGTTCAGGCGCCGTGGCAGCCATGACGGCCGGCAGCCGTATTTCGATGTTTATGGTGTGCCCGTTTGACGCACTCGGTTCTACCATGGCAACTTACGGTGGACAAAACGTGGGTGCCGGAAAATATGATCGTCTGGCAAGCGGTATGAAATCCGCCATCATTCTTGCCGCAGTATACTCCGCAGCAATCCTTGTTGTCATCATTTTCCTTGCACGTCCACTGATCTATCTGTTTATAGCTCCTTCGGACAGTGCCAATATCACACAGGTTGTCGCACAGGCCAGACAATTTCTGATCACCAACACCTGCTTTTATATGCTTCTGTCGCTGGTCAATATTGTTCGTTTTCTTATCCAGGGAATGGGCTTTTCCGGCTTTGCTGTATTTGCCGGTGTATTTGAGATGATTGCCCGCGCATTGATCGGTCTGATCTTTGTACCGATCTTCGGATTTACGGCTGCATGTTTTGCCAGTCCGCTGGCATGGCTGTTTGCGGATTGTTTCCTGCTTCCGGCGTTCTTCCACTGTCGGAAGAAGCTTATGCGGAGGGTTTGCCAATAAATAACAAGTATAAATATAAATTTTCTCGATACGACGGGATCTATTGATAAAAAAATAGTGATTAAGGTGACACATTTCCTTATTTTCAATGCCTAAAATAAAGGAATGTCACCTGCAAGAGAAAAATTGCTTCTTCAGATACCGATTTTTTGAAAAAATGGTACCTAAAGAAGCAATTTTTGTTCCATAGAGACTTTGTGGTATCTAAATGTTACATTTTAAGTGTATAGATACCATAACGGTATCTTTTATGCAAATTTTCTTTGTATAGATACCAGCACATTTTCCAAATTATCTTTTCTCCAACCAACAGGAAGAAGGCGTATATTTCTTTCGGAAGAACAAATTTGCAACTTGCTCTGGCACTCACTGAATAAAGATAATTGCATAAAATGAAAACCCTTACACAAAGAACCTGAAATCAATGCCAGAGCTGCTTTGCAAATTTTTCTGTAGAAAGAGAATATACGCTTTCTTCCGTCACATTGAGAAAACTTATATCTGCCAGAGAACGCAATTAAACAGCTGCAATAAAACGTTCGAATGCCTTACGTCCCTCCGGTGTACATTTATATACGCCGGCATCCTGCAGCACTTCATTGAACACCAGACCGATTTCCTCATGCAGAATATCCATCACATTGTCTTTTGTGATCTTATCATACTTCGGAAGGAAACCTTCTGCCCATTCTGCATGGGAAGCAAGTGTTTCTGTTGCACGTAAGTCTGTACCATTTACCAGTGCATCGGCAAGCTCTGCCATCTCATCTTTCAGGCGGGCAGGCAGTACCGCAAGTCCCATAACCTCGATGAGACCGATGTTCTCTTTTTTGATATGATGCAGTTTTGCATGTGGATGATAGACACCCAGCGGATGCTCCTCGGTCGTGATGTTGTTGCGCAGTACCAGATCCAGTTCAAAATCATCTCCACGTCTGCGTGCAATCGGTGTGATCGTATTGTGTGGCTCTCCGTCTGTCTCGGCATAGATGAATGCATCCTCATCGGTATAGCCTCTCCAGGTTAAGAGAATCTTGTCTGCCAGTTCAATCAGACGCTCCTTGTCCGGTCCGCTGATACGGATGACAGACATCGGCCATTTCACGATTCCTGCTTTCACATCGGAAAATCCCTCAAACTGAAGTTCTTTTTCAATCGGTGCTTTTGCCATGGCAAATGTATAATGTCCACCCTGGAAATGATCATGACTTAAGATGGAACCTCCAACGATCGGCAGGTCTGCATTGGAACCCACAAAATAATGTGGAAACTGTGTCACAAAATCCAGAAGTTTTCCAAACGTTGCACGCTCGATTTTCATTGGCGTATGCTTGGAATTGAACACGATGCAGTGCTCATTGTAATATACATATGGAGAATACTGGAAAAACCAGTCACTGTTGTTAATCGTCAGTGGAATGATGCGGTGGTTCTGGCGTGCCGGATGGTTGACACGTCCTGCATATCCCTCATTTTCCTTACAGAGCTGGCACTTCGGATACGCGCTCTGCTTTGCATTTTTTGCTGCCGCAATGGCTTTTGGATCTTTCTCCGGTTTGGACAGATTGATGGTGATATCCAGTGTTCCAAACTCGGTGTCGGTTGTCCACTTGCGGTCTTTTTTGATACGCTGTCTTCTGATATAATTGCTGTCACAGCTTAATTTGTAAAAATAATCCGTTGCGGCAAGCGGTGAGGTATGCTCATACAGATCACGGAACGTCTTGCGGACACTGCTTGGTTCCGGTACCAGACATCCCATAATTTTTGTATCAAACAAATCTTTGTATACAATACTGTTTTCTGCCATGAGACCATTCTCATATGCATAATCCATCATTTCTGCAAGGATTCCCTCAAGTTTTCCTTCTGCCTCTTCCTGTGTCCATGCCGGAAGATTTTCCACCTTTTCAAATACCGCATCCTCGATTTCGTCTACCTGAAAAAGCTCCAGCAGGCGGTTAATGGTATATACTTTGTCCTCCGGATCTACCAGTCCGGTGCTCAGACCATATTTTACTAACTCTAAAATGTTCTCCTGAATCATCTCGTACTCCTTTTTATAAAGCCTGTCGGCAAATGCGGTTCCAATCAGTTCCGCACACATTTACCCTATGTAATACGTTCTTAAATCAGACGGCTTGGGCCATCTCCGATGGAAACCACATAAAATTCCGGTGTCTTTCCGACTTTTTCCTCATATGCCTTTGTCAGCTTCTCCTTGAATTCGTCCACGGATGCATCCTTTACGATACTGACCGTGCATCCACCGAATCCGCCTCCGGTGATACGGGAACCGATCACACCAGGAATCTTCCATGCTTCATCCACAAGTACATCCACTTCCGGACAGGAGGTCTCATAATCGTCACGCAGGGAAACATGGGAAGCATTCATAAGTTTTCCGAATGTTTCAATATCGTTTTCCTTCAGAGCCCTGACTGCTGCGATTGTACGCTGATTCTCGTAAACCGCATGTTTGCCTCTCTTTCTGGCAACTTCATCCTTAATGGCTCCCTTGTACTGCTCAAACTGCTCATCCGTCAGATCTCCAAGCGTTTTGATATCCACAACGGTCTGCAGATCCTTCAGTGCCTGTGCACTCTCATTTCTGCGGTCATTGTATGCGGAAGTAACCAGGCTGTGTTTTACCATACTGTTGGTGACGACAATTTTTGCCCCGTCAAGTACGATTGGTGCATATTCAAAAGAAAGATCCGAAGTATCAAGGAAAATTGCATTGTCCTTTTTACCCATGGCAGATGCAAACTGATCCATAATTCCACAGTTGCAGCCATTGTAATTGTTCTCGGAATACTGTCCGATCAGAGCCAGATCCTGATTGGTCACATCAAAACCATACAGATCCTTTAACATATATCCGGTAACCACTTCTAAGGATGCGGAAGAAGAAAGTCCGGAACCGTTTGGAATATTTCCGAATAATGCAATATCCAGACCGGTTTCCAGTTTCATGCCGCGTCCTTCAAATGCCCACATAACACCCATCGGATAGTTGGTCCACAATCCATCCGGGTCCGGAGTAAATGCATCCAGAGAACTTTCGATTACTCCCAGTTCATCGAAGTTCATGGAATAAAAACGCAGTTTCCGATCAGTTCTCTTTCTCGCTGCCATGTAGGTTCCAATGGTAAGTGCACATGGAAATACATGTCCGCCGTTGTAATCGGTATGCTCACCGATCAGATTTACACGTCCCGGTGCAAAATATACTCTGATGTCCCCCTCATCGCCAAAGATTTCTTTAAACTTTGCTAATACATCATTCTGAATCATTGTTCTCTCCCTTTCTACATGTTTATCCGCTGCTTGGTGCAGCGGTTCGTTTTCTTGATAATTCCATTATACATGAAGGGAAATTCTTTGCAATATGCTTTGCGCAACTTGCAACATTCCCCTTCTTTCATGCAACATTTTTACATATATTATTTTTTGAAATCGCGGATCACTTCCAGCGCCGGAAGAACATTTCCGTCATAGTCAAACAGCGCCTGATTTGCCCACTCATTGCCACATGGTCCCGGATCATTCATATACTTTAAGGATGCCGGCGTTGCCCAGCCGCTTCCGTGTACCGGAATCCATGCAGGCTCCCACCAGAAAAATCCCAGACCTTTGTTGTCACGCACATGTGCCACGCGGTTTAAGAAGTCCTTCGTAAAATCTGCCTGTCCCTGTACCGTCATCGGATACTCGATCTTTGCCACAAGTTCCGGCTTTGTCGCATATCCCTTTCGCTCACTGTCCTTTAGTTTCTCATACTGCTTGTAATCTTCCATGGTATATCCCATAGAAACCTCTGCCACGATCAGTTCCTTCCCGTAACGGGCTGCCATATCGTTCATGTTGTCTTCAAGCATCTGCAGGGTGCCATGCCAGAACGGGTAATAGGAAAGTCCGATATAATCAAAATCTTCCCCACGCTCCATATAATGATCGAACCAGTCGCGGTACATCTCATTGTTTCCACCGTTGTCGAGATGAATCATCAGCGGGATCTCCGGCTTAACGGCACGGCATGCCCGGATACCGGAACTGATAAATCTTGCAATATTGTCATAATTCGGCTTTAATCCCTCCGGCCAGAGCAGTCCGTTGGTCACTTCGTTGCCCACCTGGATCATTGTCACATTGACACCGGCTTCCAGTACTTTGCGCAGAGAATCCTCGGTAAACTCATAAACTGCCTGTTCCAGCTGGTCCGCGTCAAAATCTTTCCATGCCTTTGGCTTAATCTGTTTTCCCGGATCTGCCCAGAAATCACTGTAATGAAAATTTAATAATACACCGAATCCCGCATCGGATACTTTCTTTCCGATGGCAATTGTCTCTGCCAGATCATTGCATCCGGCACCGTACGGTTCACCGGTTTCGGAATACGGGTCATTCCACAGACGCAGACGGATTGTGTCCACATCATAATCTCTCATGATGTCTAAAATATCCCGCTCTTTTCCATGGTCATAATATTTTGCCCCACAGCGCTCTAACTCAAGCAATGTGGAAAGGTCCATTCCTTTAATAAATCTGCTCATCTTTTCTCCTTTTCTTCGAAAACGTTTACCATCCCTTTAATGCGTTAATATGAAAGTTCTGTAATTTCCGCTCATACCGCTGTGGATTGATCTTCCACTGGTATGGCGACGTATTAAAAAATTTTTTAAAATTCCGGTTAAAGGTGGAAGTTGTGGAAAATCCTGCCTTTCTGGCAACTTCGTCCATTGAATCATTGCCATGTTTCATCTGTTCACACGCGTATTGTACACGCACCAGATTCACATAATCCATCGGCAGCATATGCACATATTCTTCAAACACTTTCCGGAAAGATGTCTCACTCATCCCACAGACCTGCGCAAGGGTGCACACTTTTACCTCTTCCTGATAATGGTCATTGACAAACGTGAGTGCATCTGCGATCTGCCGCATTGTTCCGCTTCCTGCCGCCTCAAGTCTCGTCTGTGTCTGTACTTCATTCAGACGAAACATCTCATACACCAGCGCATGCAGATAACTTGTGATCACCTGACGATAATACGGACTCTGCTTTTTTTCTTCCCGGATGATGGCGTTGACGATCTCTGCAATCTCCGGATACTCGCTTCCATGCAGCAAATGTGCCGATCTGCGTACCAGTTCAATGGCCTCATTTTTTTGTGCGATCCGGTCGCCATACAGTTCCTCCATGACATGGTTGACATCCACATATAAAAATTCCCAGGAATTCCGAACCATTCCATTACTGATCGTTGTATGTGGAATATTCGGAGGAATCAGAGTGACAGAATTTGTCCGGTAGGTATACGTGTGTTCATTTATAATAAGCTCCCCTTCGCCTTTTCTGCAAATTCCAATCTCCATAAGGTTATGGAAATGCAGATAAAAATTGTCATGTCCATATACCCGGTTCCACTCCTCTCCCAACAAAGCAAGTACCGGTTCTCCCTGTGGAATTTCATAAAAACGCAGTTCCACGGTTTCTTTTTGTTTTCGTCCCATAGGCATATTATACTCCCTGAAAGTTATACCCTGATATTAAAAACGTGCGGCAGCTGCCGCACGTTCTTTTTAGTCGAAATCAAACTTGTCGAATCTCTTATGCATTGCCCCATAACGGAATCGAACCATCTCATTTTTCGCTAAAACGTCTTCCTCCGTACCTCTGTACTGGCAGCGGATACAACTGTAAATCTTTGTATCTTTATTGTAGAACATATCGATGTCGAGGTCTCTCATAAAGCAGGACGGACATCTGTAATTTAATTTGCCTTTTCCAAGTTGAGCCATGTTGCAAATACCTCCTTGTCTGTAATAGTCTTCTTATATCCAAGTTTAAACATTGGTGAGAATGCATATCCTTCCTCAATGTATCCTTCTGCGTCTGTAGAAGAAGCAGTCAGGGAAACTTTGGTGTCGATTGGAGGCACTACAGCGCTGACTGCGGTTGCTCCTGCCAGGACTTCACTGCGGCACTTGTATGCATAGTGAATGGTCTTTTCATCTGCACCTTCGCATTTTAATACGACAGATGTCATATCTTCCGGATACTCTGTGGTTCCGTAGCATGCTACCATGTACTCATCAATGGTAACCTCTGCATCCGGATCACTCATCTCGAGAATATTTCTTTCGATCTTGATCTTAGAAGAACCTTCCTCAAAATATTCCTTTGTCTGTAATTTTACTGTCAGTCCGTTAAACTCGATGGTTACCGGGTCCAGTGTCAGGATTCTGGTATTGCCTTCCTGTGAGAAATGTGCATGTGTCGGGCAGAGGCACAGATCTACTTCCTCACCCTTGTAGCAGAGCTTTGCACTTCTGACTGTTCCTTCTCCTGCGTAATGTGTAAAGTATCCGGCACGGTACTTCTCCTGAATCAGGAATGGATAAGAAGCATCCTGTACATGAGGTGTTCCGATACCAACCGGCCAGTTTAATTTTGCAACATATGGACGAAGGTCAACAATCGCACCACCCTGATCCATATTAACACAGGCTCTCATAAACGGATCGCAGTACCAGAACAGCTGCTTGTCAGATCCGTATAAAATATCTCTCCAAAGGGCACATTCCGGCTCTGTATAACGTTTCTCGTCGGTAATGCCTTTCTTCTTTCTGTAGTGATCTGCGAACTCGGACATGGTCATATCTACCAGCTTGCCCTCTTTCTTCAAATCTCCGTAATACTTACATCCGTCACTGTATGACTTTAACAGCAGATCATATGGAGCCTCCCAGCGGCCCATCTTGTTCATCCAGCCTGGTCCGACGAACATCATGTTGTAAGCATATCCATTGTTGTATTTTTCCAGATCACGATACTGATCGATCAGGTTATACAGATACGGATACTCCCAGGTCTTTGTATCATAAATCATACCGCGAAGCACGTTCTGTGGATGTGTACCGAAGTTTGATCCGTTTCCGTCATAACATGCAATCAGGTCACGGGAAAGGTGTGGGATAGCTACGATTCCACTGTCCTCTGCCTGATTTGCTGCCGGCGCATGTGTATTCTGCTTGGATGGAATCCATGGTGCCCATGGGCCGCCATCGAAAAGTGTATACCAGGAGTTGTTACAGGTATGATATGCTTTCGGGCCTTCCTCCCAGCAGGTAGCTACCGCACACTTCACAGACGGGTAAGCTTCCTTCACATAATTGATCAGTTCTGCGTCCATATAGTAGGAACCGGTTGACTCCGGGTAAAAGCCGAAACGATCATGGAATTTCTCGAACACATCATTAACGATTGCCTTCTTGTCTTCCATGGAAAACATCCAAATACAGAAATCTTTTGTCTTATATTTCTCACGGAACTCTTCGCAAGGCAGTCCCAAAAGGGAAAGTGCGATTTCGTCTCCATAGACTTCATGATCATGTTTTGCGATCTCAACCGCTTCATCGTTAAACAAAGAAGCATATGTCATCTGAATGGTAACTTTCAGGCCATTCTCATGTGCCAGTCTCTGCTGTGTCTTGAAAATATCGAGAGACTCTGTAAGTAAAGCCTTATCTCCGATATCCTCTTCCTTTCCCTGTCCGGTCACGGTTGCAGAATACTCTGGAACCATCTCCGGGCGATGGATGATGTTTACAATAAATTTGTCCATCTCGTTCTCCCTCCGCTAGATGTATTTTATTTCTGGACTGCGCTTTTGCGCAATCGGTTGTTCTATGATTCTAGTATAACAAGAGAGTCCCACAGTGTCAATGTACAATTTTGATATATTTCGCTTTCTTTTTTGCACACTTTTCACAATTCCAAGCATATTCTTTTTCATTTGCGCAATCGGTTGTTTCGTGTAATTTTCAATATTTTTCGTATTTTTTAGTATATTTTTCATGCATATAGAACCCACATTTTGCGCAAATTCATTTATTTTTCATCATCCAAACACAAAAACAGCCATTTGGATATTTCCAAATGGCTGTTTTTGTGTTTGGATTTTAGAGTTTATGATCCTACGAACAGATTCCGCATGTCCGTATCCTGTCCCTTTGAAATTAGTGATGGAATAAACGGATTCCAGTAAAGCTCATAACCATACCGTATTTATTACATGTCTCGATCACATTGTCATCACGTACCGATCCGCCCGGCTCTGCCACATACTTTACGCCGCTTTTGTGTGCGCGCTCAATATTGTCGCCAAATGGGAAGAATGCATCCGATCCCAGTGCCACATCGGTATTTTTATCCAGCCATGCACGCTTCTCTTCTGCGGTAAATACCGCCGGTTTTACCTTAAAAATCTTCTCCCATGCACCATCTGCAAGGACATCCATATAATCCTCACCCATGTACAGATCAATGGCATTGTCACGGTCCGCACGCTTGATACCGTCAACAAACTGCAGTCCTAAAACCTGTGGAGACTGGCGCAGCCACCAGTTATCTGCCTTCGAACCAGCCAGACGGGTACAATGGATACGGGACTGCTGTCCTGCTCCGATACCGATTGCCTGTCCGCCCTTGACATAACATACAGAGTTAGACTGTGTATACTTTAAAGTGATCATGGAAATTGCCAGATCAATCTTTGCCTGCTCCGGCAGTTCTTTGTTTTCTGTCACGATGTTGTCAAAGAAATCATCTCCGATATGAAGTTCATTTCTTCCCTGCTCGAATGTGATACCAAATACATCCTTATGCTCGATCGGAGCCGGCTCGTATGCCGGATCAATCTCGATTACACAGTAATTGCCCTTCTTTTTCTGCTTTAAAATTTCCAAAGCTTCCTCAGTATATCCCGGAGCAATCACACCATCGGAAACCTCACGCTTGATGACCTTTGCTGTTGCTGCATCACAGATGTCTGACAGGGAAATAAAATCTCCGAATGAAGACATACGGTCTGCACCTCTGGCACGGATATAAGCATTTGCAAGCGGTGTAAACTCAATATCCATATCATCGACCCAGTAAATTTTCTTTTCCACGTCAGACAGCGGAAGTCCTACCGCTGCACCAGCCGGGGAAACATGTTTGAAAGAAGTTGCTGCCGGAAGTCCGGTTGCCTTCTTTAATTCCTTTACCAGCTGCCATCCATTAAAAGCATCCAGAAAATTGATATATCCGGCTCTTCCGCAGAGCACCTTAATCGGCAGATCTTTGCCATCTGCCATATAGATTCTGGCCGGTTTCTGATTTGGGTTACATCCGTATTTTAATTCATATTCCTGCATGATTTTCTCCTTTTTCAACAATCCGCTCTTATTTATTTATTCTTGTTTACAATTCTTGACTCATAGTTTCCGGTCTCAATGTCAATAAAACGTACAAACAGGGAAACTTTATTATCCTCATTTAAATTCTCCCATACCATTTTCGTAAACGTATCGATATCTCCATCAATATCAACCCAGGTTGGTTCACCCTCGAAACTTGGCAGTGGATTTCCGTCTCCCATATAAGTATGGATAAAATGTCCCTCTCCGGCAACCGGGTTGCTGTATGCAAACGTGTAACGGTTGCATGCATCCGGATTTCCGTTGTTGCTCTTTAAGATAGACATCGCGTAATTGAACTCCCCCTTATCAATGTGCATGATACCGGAAATACGTGGAGTATAATTTGGTGCGTCCGGCTCAAATTCTCTGGTGCGCAGCGCCTGCTCAAATGTCTGCTGCTTATCCATCAGCTCATAAATCGTATCGGTCTGATCTCCGTTTGTCACAATCGTCTTGTTGCCAAGTACTCGAACCGGTGCGTAAATGATCAGGCTCGGATCTTCCAGCTTTGACGGATCAAATGCCTGTGTACGGATACCTTCGCCATCCTCTACAAATACACGATTACGGCTGTTTGCGCTTCTTCCCATAATAAAATAAGCAGTTACCGCCTTCTTTCCATCCTTAGAACGTCCGATCACAATACCACGTCCCGGATATGTTGTTGCGCCTAATTCTTTACTGAGTGCTACCTTCTGCATTTGTTTCTCCTTTCGCAAATACGCCTAAAATAAATAAAAACCGACACATCCGGGAACCCACATTTCAATCAAATACATATTTCATGTATTTCCCTGCAATGTGCGGTGCCCAGACGGTCGGCCCCTGCGGTGCTTCTCTGAAGCATCGCCTTATCTGCGGTACATCTGTGATGTATCGCCCTATCTGCGGTGCAATCTTTGGATCTGTCACCTTTATATCTCTTGTTATACTCCACGTGGTTCTTCCACTTATCCGTCAGTCATATAACTAAATTTATTTAAGCATGGAAAGTTCCTCTTGTCAAGGGATCTTCTGTTATTTCATCGTTACTATTCACTCACATGTTACTGTTCACAGGTTACCCTGCGAACAGTAACTTCGCATTCAGCTGCATGCCCGTGCATATTCCTGTAATTTTTCTTTTGCAGTCTGCGACAAATGTGTCGGAACCTCTATCTGCACCTGGGCATATTCATCTCCGTGAACTGCCGGATTATTCATGGCTGCTACGCCCTTTCCTTTCAATCGGATTTTTGCCCCAGACTGTGTACCCGGTTTAATCTTACAGAAAACATCTCCATACAACGTATGGATCTTTATCTCTCCTCCGAGCACAGCTGTTGTATACGGAATTTTCACCGTCGTATAAACATCCTGGCCTTTTCGCTCGTAACCAGATTTTTCTCCGACTTTGACTTTGATCAGCAGATCTCCGTCCTTTCCATTGTACCCTTTCTGTCCTTTCCCTTTCAGACGCACAGACTGCCCGTTTGCAATGCCTGCCGGAATATGCACTTCAAAGTTCTGGCTCTTTCCGTCACTGGAAGAAAGCGTAAACCTTTTATCACAGCCAAATACCGCTTCTTCAAAGCTGATCGGTACTTCCGTCTCGATATTTTGCCCTCTTTCCTCATGTACTCCGCCAAAACCACTGCCAAATTCTCCGGTACTTCCAAATCCGCTTCTTCCGCCAAAACCTCCGGTTCCGTGGAATCCACCTTTTTTTCCAAACAATTTGTCAAGAATATCATCCATATCGGAAGAACCATCAAAATGGAACTCCTGATATCCGTTGCCCGGTTCTCCGGAAGAATACGACTGATAAAATCCTCCATTTCCAAATGGATTCCCGTACTGTGCCTGTTTCATCTTCTCCGGATCAAAACCTGCCTCCAGCGAAATCGGACCGTACTCATCATACAATTTCCGCTTCTTCGGATCTCCCAACACTTCGTAAGCTTCCGTTACTTCCTGAAAAATCTTTTCCGCATTTGGATTTCCTTTATTCATATCCGGATGATATTTTTTGGCAAGTTTTCGATATGCCTTTTTAATCGTTGCTTCGTCTGCATTTTTATCTATTCCCAAAACTTCGTAAAAATCTCTTTTTGCTGCCATAATTATCACCTCACCAATCACAAAAACAGGAACTGCTTTCTAAAATGCACTTCCTGTCATTCCATCTCAGTCAGAGCATTTTCCACTAAGACGTACTTATATCTTTGCTTCAGTTTTGTTATAGCATTGTTTTTAGCACTCGTCAAGCATGTCTGCTAACAATTTTCTTAATTTTTTCTAAATTGGTGATTCACGGCATGGTCTGAGGCTTTTGATTTTTGCAAGAGGAACGGAACACGCAGCAAAACAACGACTTATATACCATAGATTTTTAAATCAACACGTCCATCGACAACTGCAATTCCATCCGCCTGCAATAGCCTTGCCTGCGCACCTTCTCCACCAAACGCAAATTCTCCAGCTAATTCTCCCTTTGCGTTCACCACACGATAACAGGGAATCTTCTCCGGATCCGGATTTTTATGCAATGCATTTCCCACGGCGCGTGCCATCTTTTTATTTCCGGCCATCTCCGCAACCTGTCCATATGTTGCCACTTTTCCACGCGGAATCTTTTTAACCGCTTCATAAATCCGTCTGGTCGGACTGTCCGTAACCAGATCATAGCTTTCCGCAATCATACGCTGGATTTCCTGCTCCGGAACGGTACCATCCAGAATAATGGTATTCCAATGATCTTTATTCTGATGCCATCCCGGAATGACAGATGCATAGGTACTTCTCCAGAAATCACGCCACTGCGGATCCGCTTTCACATTTAAATTAATGTATCCTTCCCTCTCATAGGTCCATAAAAACGCCTTTTTGCTTCCTTCTACCCTCACAAGCTGCCAGTTATTATCATGAAACGGTGCCTCCTGATAGGTTTTCGGAAAAGACAATGCATATGCCAGCGCCTCTTCCCTTGTTTTCATACACTCCTCCTTACGGTTTTTCCGTCATATATCATATATTTTCTGTATATCTGCATGTCGGAAATCCCATACATCCCCAAAACTCTCCGAACCTTCCGTTCCTTTTTTTCAGTGGCTGCCCACACACCGGACAATTTTTTATTTCAATATTCCGCCCGGTAGTACCATCCAGCTCCTTTGCCAGCTTTTCAAAAACCTGCTGGTTCATGCGGCAGTCGTTTAATGCACGGTGTGCCCCGGCCGTGGAAATCCCGTAATACTGTGCCAGATCCTCCAGACGATGATGCGAAAGTTCCGGCAGACAGAGCCGTGCCAGTTTCAGTGTGTCAATGTAATCGTTGGTTAGTGTCTGACCGAAATACCGTTCACAATCACGATACAAAAATTTCATATCAAAACGATTGATATTATGTCCTGCCAGCACATCATCTCCGATAAAAGCAAGAAATTGCTGCAATACGGAATCAAACATTGGTGCAAACGCCACCATATCATCCGTGATATGATTTACTGCACTTGCCGCGCTGGGAATCGGTCTGCCCGGATTCACAAGCTGACTGAACTCTTCTGTAACAACGCCGTTTTTTACTTTGACAGCCGAAATTTCAATAACCTCGTCATATTTACTCGAAGTACCGGTTGTCTCAAGATCATAGAGTACATAATCCGGCACATACTGATTAATCATTTTACCTTTTGTATTTCCTAACATCTTTTGTTCCTTTGCCTTTTTAGGATTGTTTCAGGAAAAAACGCAGACTTCCAATTCGAAGTACCACTCCCTGGGAAGCCGCACTGTTTTCAAAGTTTCTTGCAATTGTTTCCTTTTCCACGCTTAATGTCTTTACAATGTAAAATTCCTTCTTTGCCGCCGTCGGTGCATTGTGCATAAATTGCATCACTTCCTGCAGGTTTCCAGATCCGGCATAATCCTCACCGAGCACCGTATGGGCATCCTTTTCCTGAAACACATGCGGAATGACCGAATCAATCGCTTTATCGTAATCCGCATTTCCCACATCAATCCGGATGCGCGCCAGACAGCTTCCGTCCCCCGGCTGTTCCACCTGATAATCCAAAAGCTGCAACTGCCCCCACTTCTGATTCACTGCCTCCTGCCATTTTGGAAGGAACTGGCCTTTCTGTGAATTCAAGACACTGACAATCATGGAAATTTTTTGTTTATCCGAAAGCTTCATAAGCATACCCAGTCCCGGAATCTTCGGAAGTTTTACCTGATCAATATTTAATTCTGTAATATCTGCCACCAGTCGAAACATTTCTTCTCCTTCATCTTTGGTTATTTTCTATGCTATCATGCTATCACTTTTTTCGTAATTTTTCCACTAAAATAACACTCACAATATTATGCTATAATTTCATTTGGCACCGCCAAACCGGATTCACCAGAAAAGTCAGATCAATACCGTTTTGATGATGATATACAGGTATGTATTTATGATAATCTTGTAATCAATATCACGGAATTGTTAAAATAAAAAGGTGCTTATTTAAGCACCTTTTTTAGTGGACTAGACGGGAGTCGAACCCGTGTCCAAAAACCAATTCCCTGTCCTTCTACGAGTGTAGTTTATTCTTTGACATTCCCTCCGCCACACGAAAACAAACATCCTTGTGGTTTTAGTAGCTTCATGATACGCCCACAGGTGCAAAGCTTAGCCTGCGTCGTTTCTCACAGAGTCGAAGCCTGGATCCTAAAGTGTGAGTGCCCTAGGTCAGACTGCTGCCATTAGGCAGCGTATGCTAAATTATCTTCAGCGTTTAATTTTAATTGTGGAATTTAACGTATCCCGTACGACTCGCTTCTCCAGCTGCATGATCCCTGTCGAAACCATTACTAGCCCTTGCAATGTTTTTTGCGAAACGCCTATCCAAGATTCCGCACTTTGAAATCCCGCTCGGCTTCCCGCCGCTGGTCTTTTTTGGCAATGTCCTGACGCTTATCGTAAAGCTTCTTTCCTTTTGCCAGAGCAACCTGCACTTTTACAAGACTTCCTTTGAAGTATACTTCCACTGGAACAATCGTGTATCCTTTCTGCGCGATCTTACCGACCATCTTCTGAATCTCTTTCTTGTGCATCAGAAGCTTGCGCGGCCGGAGCGGATCTTTGTTGAAAATATTTCCCTTCTCATATGGGCTGATATGCATACCATAGAGGATCACCTCCCCATTTTCAATATGGATAAAGGATTCCTTGATGCTGCACTTGCCCATGCGCATGGACTTTACTTCGGTTCCAGCAAGAGCGATACCGGCTTCAAAAGTCTCTTCAAGAAAATAATCGTGATAGACTTTTTTATTGTTGGCTATTAACTTCTTCGGTTGTTTCGCCATCCCGGCTCCCTCCTTTTTGTTCTGTAAACTCAGTGTATATGATTTTCCTGCAAAATGCAATAAACTGCTGCTTTTATTTTGAAAATTTTAAGAATTCCATCAATTTTCGTCAGAATCTGCAAGTGTAAAATCAATCGTCCGCATGATCCGGTCACAGTTATCCACCGTCACACGCACCTGCTGCCCCAGTTTAAACCTGCGGTTCGTTGCTTCTCCCACCAGTTCATAAGTTTCTTCATAATACTGATAAAAATCATCGGTGAGGGAAGTCACACGTACCAGACCCTCCACAGTATTTTCCAGCTCCACGAAAAATCCGTACTCTGCGACTCCGGAAATAACACCGGCAAAGGTTTCTCCGATATGGTTTTCCATATACTGCACTTTTTTCAGCTTAATTGTCTCCCGCTCGGCCTCATCTGCACGCCGTTCCATCTCACTGGCATGCTTTGCAACCTCCGGCAGTATCTGCGTATAGTGGCCAATGCGCTTTTCGCCCAGACGTCCCCGCAGACTGTCCTTGATAATCCGGTGGATCTGCAGATCCGGATACCGGCGGATCGGTGAAGTAAAATGGCAGTAACAATCCGCTGCCAGACCAAAATGCCCGGTATTTTCCACCGTATAGCGTGCCTGCTTCATCGAGCGAAGGGTCAGACGGCTGATCAGCGGCTCCTCCGAAGTTCCGTCGATTTTTTCCAGCAGCTTCTGCAGTTCTTTCGGATGCACCTCATCACTTCCTATGTGGAGAGAGTACCCGAAATTATTGATAAACGTGGATAGTTTCTGTATTTTTTCCGAATCTGGCTGCTCATGCGTACGATAGACAAACGGAAGTTCTCTCCAGTAATATTCGGCTGCCACCGTCTCGTTTGCAGCAAGCATAAAATCCTCGATCAGTTTCGTTGCCACATTGCGGTCATACGGACGGATATCTACCGGATTTCCATTCTTATCCAATATTACCTTTGTTTCCGGAAAATCAAAGTCAATGGAACCACGTTTCATACGTTTTTTGCGAAGAATTGCCGCCAGTTCTGCCATCTTTTCAAACATCGGAACCAGTGGCTCATATTCCGCCATCACCTCCGGATCATGGTCTGCCAGAATTTTTTTCACATTGGTATACGTCATACGCCGGTTCACGCAGATAACGGACTCTGTGATTGTGTGATCAATAATTTCGCCCTTAGGATTGACCGTCATGATGCAGCTGAGTGCCAGCCTCTCTTCCCCCTGGTTGAGGGAACAGATTCCGTTTGACAGGGCATGCGGCAACATCGGAATCACCCGGTCCACCAGATATACAGAAGTTCCTCTCTTCAACGCTTCTGTGTCAAGAGCACTGTGCTCCTGCACATAATTGGACACATCCGCAATATGCACACCCAGAATATAATTTTCATGGTCCATGGTAAGTGACACCGCATCATCCAGATCCTTGGCATCTTCGCCATCGATGGTCACCATCTGCCAGTCGCGCAGATCCATGCGTCCTGCCATATCCGCTTCCGATACCGGCTTTGCCACATGCTCTACCTGCGTCATGACCTTCGGATCAAATTCCACCGGAAGACCGTAAGCGCGCACAATAGAAAGGATATCCACCCCCGGATCATTGATATGCCCGAGAATCTCTACCACTTTTCCTTCCGGATTCTTTCCCTTTTTTCCGTACTGCGTGATCTCAACAACAACTTTATGACCGTTTACAGCTCCTTTCGAACGCTCCAGCGGAATAAAAATATCCGACCCGAACTTTGGATTATCCGGCACTGCAAATCCAAAATTTTTATTCAGCTGATACGTGCATACCACCTGCTTCATGCCCCGTTCAAGCACATGCAGCACCTTTCCCTCCCTGCGGCGTCCGGTCACTGCCGGTGATACGGAAATCTCTACCGTATCCATATGCATCGCACCGTTAGTTTCGGATTCCGGAATAAAGATATCTTCCTTTTCCCCCTCCACACTGACAAATCCAAATCCTTTCGGATGTGCCTGAAACGTGCCTACGATCTTTTTCTCTTCGGATTTGCTGAACTTTCCTCTCTTGGAGCAGACGATGCGCCCCTCCATCATCAAATCATTCAGAATCTGTTCCAACTGTGGGCGCTGATCTTTTTTCACACCGAGGACAATCGCCAGTTCCTTGATTTTCATCGGGACATACATATCATCGCACATAAAGTCATATATCATTTTTTTCCGCTGTTCATACTTTGCGTCCATACCCAGATCTTCTCCTTATATAATGAAAAAAGCTGCCGATGTAATCGACAGCTTCCGGTTTCTACCAGATTCCCAAATTCAGAACCATTGCAATGACAAGGAACAGGATCACAAAAATTCTTGTAAGCTTTACAAGCATTCCTTCCATGGAACGTCCCTTATTTTTGCCCCAGTAAGTATCTGCTGCTCCGGCGATCGCGCCAAGACCTGCAGATTTCCCCTCCTGCATTAAGATAATCACTGTAATTACAATACTCAGTATAATAAATACAATAGTTAAAATCGTATTTAAAACGGTCACGATTTCCACCTCCTAATTCTAAACTCACGACTAACTAATTATATCATAAAAGAAAAGTCTTTTCAACATTTTTTTATATTTCACAATTTTCCTTTTCATTTCCACTTTATAATATAACACAGATAATATAGAACTTACTGTATCATTAGGAGTATACCATGAAATCCTGTCAAATGTACAGATTTATTCCGATTATATTACTGTGTGTCTGTCTGTTCACTGGTGGATGTTCCCAAAGTACGTGAACTTCACCGCCGATTCCCTCCCTGTGGCCAAGGCCGAAGAACTTGCAGACGGTGCTTCCAGCGATCTGTACATCATCAGCAGTGTATATAATTATATCATTACACATTTTACCTATGATTATTCCAAAGCTTCCAGTGTAACAAGCGGATATCTTCCCGATATCGATGAGGTTTTCACCTCTGAGAAAGGAATCTGTTTTGATTACGCTGCAGTCATGACCTTTCTGATGATCGCCGTGATTCTGGTTCTGATGCAAAAGTCGTACCTGTTTTTTCCAAAGTTTATGCCGAACTCGGAAGCGAGCTGGCCGGGACCGCACGGACGCTTCTGCACATCAGTACCATTCTCAATCATTATATGCTTGGATTTATCATTGCATTTCTGGTATTGCTTATCATCTGTATGATTTTATATCACACCGATCTCGGGCGCGTATTGTTCCTCGGACAGAAACTTGCCATGACGGTTGCCTCAGGACGCGTTGCAAACTGCCTGTATCTGGTTCTCTCCAGCGGACTCGACAGTAATATCGGTCTTACCCTGGCACGCGAACTTGTCAATAATCCGCATATGCAGGCACTTATCGACAAATGTCACGAGAATATCCGCCACAGGGAATCATTCGACAAAGCACTGCTGCTGTCCGGCATCTTTTCCCAGATGTACGCCAGCTGGATTGCAATCGGTTCCCGGACCGGCGAAATGGAAAGCATTGTTTCCCAGCGGGAGATCAATACCGATACCGCAAGCTATCTGACGGCACTTCGTGCTGCATTGCGCCAGATCAACGGTATTATCTACACTTCTGCCGCAGAAAATATGATCGCCATGGACAGTAGCATCTTACAGCTTTATAAAGACGGACGAATCGACAAACACACCGCCATCTCGGAAGCGGTCAATCCGGAGATCATGTCCAAACGTCTGAATCTCTTATAATGTTTCACTGATCCGCAGAAGCTGGTTATACTTGGCAGTGCGCTCTCCTCTGCACGGAGCGCCTGTCTTGATCCAGCCGGCATTTACTGCCACCGCGAGATCTGCAATAAAAGAATCTTCCGTTTCTCCGGAACGATGTGAAATAATTGCCTTATAGCCGTTCTTCTGTGCCAGTTCAATCGCATCCATGGCTTCCGTAAGCGTTCCGATCTGATTGACCTTAATCAGCACAGCATTTGCCACCTTAAGATCCATTCCGCACCGGATTCGCTTCACATTCGTGACAAACAGATCATCTCCCACCAGCATCACCTGTTCTTTCATGCGCTTTGTCAATTCCTGCCAGCCTTCCCAGTCGTCTTCATCCAGACCGTCCTCAATAGAAATCAGCGGATATTCCGTGGTAAGTTCTTCATACAGCGAAATCATTTCCTGTGCACTGCGCAGGATTTCTTTTTTTTCGGTGGTTTCCTGCGTTTTCACATGTGCGTCAGATGTATAAGCACCGCCCTGCGTGTCCGGACGCCGCAGATTGACATCCACCTCTGCATGTGTCTGCGCTTCTCCCGGAAAATGATACATTCCGTCTTCCTCACTGTACAGCTCAGATGCTGCCGCATCCATGGCAAATGCAACATCGCTGCCCACCTTATATCCGGCTTCCTCCACGGCACGCTGCAGACATGCAAACACTTCTCCCGCATTGGAAAAATCCGGTGCAAATCCGCCTTCATCCCCCACTGCCGTCAGTTTGCCTTCTTTCTGCAAAATTTTTTTCAGAAAATGATAAATTTCCGCACCCATCCGGAGTGCATCCGGAAACGACTCGGCTCCGACCGGTACAATCATAAATTCCTGAAAATCCAGGTAATTCTTTGCGTGCGCTCCGCCATTTATGACATTCATCATCGGCATCGGCCATTTTTTTGCATTCGGTCCTCCCAGATAACGGTACAACGGCATATCCAGTGCTGCCGCTGCGCAGCGCGCACAGGCTAAAGAGACACCAAGTAAAGCATTGGCCCCCAGATTTCCTTTGTTGTCTGTCCCATCCAGTTCCACAAGTTTGCAGTCAATCTGTACCTGTTCCAGCACATTCATTCCCAACAGCTCCTTGCGGATCTTTGTGTTGATGTGATCCACAACGCGCTGTACGCCAAGCCCAAAATAACGTTCCTGTCCATCCCGCAGCTCAATCGCCTCAAATCTTCCGGTACTGGCTCCGGATGGCACAGATTCCCTGCCCGTAGTCTTCTTTCCCGTTGTCTCTGTCTGCGCGGTCACTTCCACCTCAACCGTAGGATTTCCTCTTGAATCCAGAATTTCCCTTCCATGAATTTCAATAATTTTGATCATCAGACCCATTCCTATTGTCCTCCTTTTTTCATTATTGTGTGAAAAAGAAAGAAATTTATTCAAATCCAAAGAAAAAGAAAGACCTCCCATGTTATGGGAGGTCTCTTAGCATAACCGACCGGTCTGTTTATAGGTTCATTTATACGTTAATTTCTGCAGTAACGCCGAGTTCCTCTTTGTGTGCATCCAGCACTGGACGAACCACATCACGCAGGAATACTTCCACCTGACGCGGTGCACGACCCACATACAGCTCTGGTTTTAAGTTTGCATCGATCTGTTCTTTTGTCAGACCAAAAGCCGGATCTGCTGCAATCAGATCTACCAGATTGTTATCCTTACCCTCTTCCTTGACGGTCTTTCCTGCCTGCATGGACAGCTGACGGATTTTCTCGTGCAGTTCCTGACGGTTTCCACCCTCTTTTACGGCATCCATCATAATATTTTCGGTTGCCATGAATGGAATCTCTGCCATAAAGTGCTTGTAAATTACCTTCGGATATACCACCAGGCCATCTACAACATTTAAGCACAGATCCAGGATACCATCGATTGCAAGGAATCCTTCCGGAACCGACAGACGCTTGTTGGCAGAATCATCAAGTGTACGTTCAAACCACTGTGTTGCAGAAGTAATGGCCGGATTTAATGCATCTACCATCACATAGCGGGACAGGGAAGCGATACGCTCACTCCGCATCGGGTTGCGCTTGTATGCCATCGCAGAAGATCCGATCTGGTTCTTTTCAAATGGCTCCTCTACTTCTTTTAAATGCTGCAGAAGACGGATATCGTTAGACATTTTATGCGCACTGGCAGCAATCCCTGCTAAAACATTTAAAACACGGGTATCCACTTTACGGGAATAGGTCTGTCCGGAAACCGGATAGCAGGACTTAAATCCCATTTTCTCTGCGATCATCGGATCAATCTTATCGATCGTCTCCTGATCCCCGTCAAAAAGTTCCAGGAAACTTGCCTGTGTACCGGTCGTTCCTTTCGATCCGAGCAGTTTTAACGTACTCTGTACATACTCCAGATCCTCCAGATCCATCAGAAACTCCTGTGTCCAGAGTGTTGCACGCTTTCCGACTGTTGTCGGCTGTGCCGGCTGGAAATGCGTAAATGCAAGGGTCGGCTGATCCTTATATTTTTCTGCAAAATTGGACAGCTCCGCAATCACGCTGACCAGTTTTTTATGTACGAGCTTTAATGCCTCATTCATAATGATGATGTCTGTATTATCTCCGACATAGCAGGAAGTAGCCCCCAGATGAATGATACCGGCTGCCTTCGGGCACTGCTGTCCATAAGCATACACATGACTCATGACATCATGACGCACCAGTTTTTCACGTGCAACTGCTACATCATAATTAATATCATTGACATGTTCTTTCATCTCATCAATCATATCCTGTGTGATGACCGGCTTTCCATTCTCGGAAAGTCCGAGTTCCATCTCTGTCTCAGCCAGTGCGATCCAGAGTTTTCTCCATGTGGAAAACTTCATATCCTGGGAAAAAATGTACTGCATTTCCTTGCTGGCATAACGCTCGGAAAGAGGGCTTGTATATCTGTCTGTGCTCATGTTCTTCTCCTTTTATTTGAATACATTGGTAACAACTTATCGGCTCATCTTGCGCTCAAGATCAATCTCTTTGTCATAATACTCTCCGCGAATGTCCTGTTTCGGCGGTTCCATCGGGTATTTGCCCGTAAAACAGCCGGTACAGATCGGAAGTCCTTCCGCCATTTCTTTCAGACGGTCGATTCCGAGATAACCAAGGGAATCTGCTCCGATAATCTGGCAGATCTCTTCAATCGTACGGTTGTAGGCAATCAACTGCTCACGCGCCGGAATATCGGTTCCGAAATAACAAGGCCATAAAAATGGCGGAGAACTGATGCGTACGTGCACCTCGGTTGCTCCTGCATCCCTTAACATGCGCACAATACGATCCGATGTCGTACCTCTTACAATCGAATCATCGATCATAATGACACGTTTCCCTGCCACTGCCTCACGCAGCACATTCAGCTTCACCTGTACGCTGGATTCCCTGCTGCTCTGCTTTGGCTTGATAAACGTACGTCCCACATAGCTGTTCTTGACAAAGGCTGTACCATACGGAATCCCGGATGCCAGAGAATAGCCAAGTGCTGCAGCATTTCCGGACTCCGGCACACCTGTCACCAGATCTGCCTCTACCGGGGAATCCTGTGCCAGAAACTTTCCGGCCTTGATCCGGCTTGCATATACACTCACCCCGTCAATATGACTGTCCGGTCTTGCAAAATAGATGTACTCAAAAATACAGCGTGCTTCCTTTTCTTTCGGAAGTGCCATGGTCATATCGGACTCAATACCTTTTTCCGGAGAAATGGTCACAACTTCTCCCGGCAGCACATCACGCACAAATGTTGCACCAATGGTGTCAAGTGCACAGGTTTCCGATGTGATAATATAAGAATTGTCACGCTTTCCGATACAAAGCGGCTTAAAGCCGTATGGGTCACGCGCCCCGATCAATTTACGCGGACTTGTCACAACCAGTGCGTAAGCTCCCTTAAGACGCTGGCACGCACGGCGCACAGCTTCTTCTGCTGACTGGGAATTCAACCGTTCCCTCGCAATATAGTAGGCAATCACCTCAGAATCAATGGTGGTCTGGAAAATTGCTCCCGTATATTCCAGCTCCTTACGAAGCTGCGGTGCATTGATCAGATTGCCATTGTGGGCAAGTGCCAATGTACCTTTGACATAATTTAACACGAGTGGCTGGGCATTTTCACGGGTAGAAGAACCGGCCGTTGAGTAACGTACATGTCCGACTCCGATGTCCCCCTTCATCTGCTCAAGATTTTCCGGTGCGAACACTTCATTTACAAGTCCCATTCCCTTGTAGGAAAGGACCTTGCCCTTAGGACCGCTGGTATCGCTGACTGCAATACCGCAGCTCTCCTGGCCACGGTGCTGCAGGGCAAACAGTCCATAATATATTGTCGATGCTACATCTGCACCGTCAAAATCATACATTCCGAAGACGCCACACTCCTCATGAAGTGTATCCGCATCATAACTGTTATTCTGAATCATTGTGATCTCCTATATCTATCTTGTAAAAGGCTTACCTGTCAGAAGCTCATATGCTTCTTTGTACTTATCAACGGTCTTTGTAACAACTTCTTCCGGAAGAAGGAAATCATTGTCCGGATTTGCCTTGAGCCAGTCTCTGACATACTGCTTGTCGAAAGAAGGCTGTCCCTGTCCCGGCTTGTACCCTTCCAGTGGCCAGAATCTGGAGCTGTCCGGTGTAAGCATCTCATCACCGAGAACGACTTTACCGTTCTCGTCCAGACCGAACTCAAACTTGGTATCTGCAATGATAATTCCTTTGGAAAGTGCATACTCTGCACATTTCTTGTAGAGAGCGATGGTGCAATCCTTGATCTGTGTTGCGTAATCAAGTCCTTTTCCAGGATAAATTTTCTCCAACACATCTACAGACTGCTCGAAGGAAATATTCTCATCATGATCGCCCAGATCTGCCTTGGTACTCGGTGTATAAATCGGCTCCGGAAGCTTATCAGACTCTACCAGTCCTTCTGGAAGCTTAATGCCGCATACCGTGCCGTTTTCTTTGTAGCTTGCCCAGCCGCTTCCTGTGATATAGCCACGAACGATACACTCGATTGGGAGCATCTCAAGCTTCTTGCACATCATGCTGTTTCCGTCAAAACGCTCCTGTTGGAAAAATTCCGGCATATCCTTTACGTCTACAGAAATCATATGATTCGGAACAACATCCTTTGTAAAATCAAACCAGAACTTTGACATCTGGGTCAGAATTGCGCCCTTGTCCGTAATCCTGTTCTTTAAAATGTTGTCAAATGCAGAAATACGGTCAGTAGCTACAATGATCAGGCTGTCTCCGTTATCATAGACTTCTCTTACTTTTCCTTCTTTGAATGGTTTAAATTCCTTCATTTCCGCTCTCCTTATTCTTTTATTTTTCGATTAACAAACTCTTTCCGGTCATCTCTTTCGGCTGCTCTAATCCCATAATCTGAAGCAGGGTCGGGGCAATATCTGCCAGGCATCCGCCCTCACGCAGTGTATACTTCGGATCCGCATTTACGAGAATAAACGGTACCGGATTGGTTGTATGGGCAGTATGTGGCTCACCTGTTTCGTAGTCAATCATTTTCTCTGCATTTCCATGATCTGCACAGATAAACAGAACACCATCCATATCTTTCACCGCCTGGACTGCATCTCCTACCAGTCCGTCCACACGCTCGACTGCCTTGATGGCTGCCGGAATCACACCTGTATGTCCGACCATATCCGGGTTTGCAAAGTTGATAACGATCACATCATACTTGTCTGACTTAATAGCCTCAACAAGATCCATACCAACCTCCGGAGCACTCATTTCCGGCTTCAGATCATATGTTGCAACATCCTTCGGGGAATTTACCAGCAGACGTGCCTCATCAACGTTTGGCTCTTCCACTCCGCCATTAAAGAAGAATGTAACATGTGCATACTTCTCTGTCTCGGCCAGACGAAGCTGTGTCTTTCCGCACTTTGCCAGGTACTCACCGAATGTATTTACAATATGCTCTTTTTCAAATGCGATCAGCTTGTTCGGGATCGTCTCATCATAGTCCTTAAAGCAGACAAATGTTGTCTTAATGAACGGACGGTCAAATCCGGTAAACTTGTCATCACAGAATGCACGTGTCATTTCACGGGCACGGTCCGGACGGAAGTTAAAGAAGATCACGGAATCATTCTCTTTTACAACAGAGACCGGTTTTCCATTCTCTGTAATTACGGTAGGAAGTACGAACTCGTCTGTTACATCCTTTGCATAAGAATCTTCCATTGCCTTTACGGCATCTTCTGCCTGAATGCCCTCCCCCTTTGTCAGGGAATCATAGGCTTTCTGTACACGATCCCAGTTATTATCACGATCCATTGCATAGTAACGTCCGGATAAAGAAGCAATCTTTCCAACACCGATCTCTTTCATCTTCTTTTCCAGTTCTTCGATAAATTCTTTTCCGGATGCAGGAGGTGTATCACGTCCGTCTAAGAATGCATGAACATATACCTTGCTCAGTCCCTGCTTCTTTGCCATCTCAAGCAGTCCGTAAAGATGTGTAATATGACTGTGCACACCACCATCGGAAAGAAGTCCCCACAGATGCAGGTCCGAATCATTTTTCTTACAATTATCCATGGCTGCAAGCAGTGCCTTATTCTCGAAAAAGTCACCGTCTTCGATTGCCTTGGTAATTCTGGTCAGATCCTGGTAAATAATGCGGCCGGCACCGATATTCATATGTCCAACCTCAGAGTTACCCATCTGTCCGTCCGGAAGTCCTACTGCCAGACCGGAAGCCTGTCCTTTTACAAAAGGACATTCCTTCATTAATTTATCCATCACCGGGGTATTTGCCAGCGCAATGGCATTTCCCTCTGTACGGTCATTCAGACCATAACCGTCAAGAACCATTAAAACAACAGGTTTTTTGCTCATAATTCATCCTCTCTTTCCATTGTAACAATCCTATACTATGGTACTTCATTATTGTTACACAAACACTTATTATATTACATAATTTGAACGGGATTGCAAGTGTTCACTGCAAATTTCCCACGATATCTATCGATTTTAAATCCAGATCCACATCATCAAAATACTGTCCATAACGCCTTCCGGACGTATAGGCATAAGGAGAAACTCCCGGTTTTTCGACATTTTTATACGGATAAAAGAATCCGTCCTCATCAATTCCCACATGATTGGAGATGTCTGCCAGATAATGATAAAATGCTTTGATCTGTTTTTTTTCTGTCAGAATCGAAGGCGTAAGCGAATCCTGTATGCACGGAATCATCCGCAATTTCAGACTGCCGGAATCATCAATCTGAATCTGTGCAATCGTTGTGTAAAGTTTTCCGGTAGAAAACCAGAAATTTCCCACGCTGTATGCCACCGGCACATTTTTTATAAACTCAACGCCCTGCAGACGGTGCGGATGTCCACCAATCACGGCGTCTGCACCAGCTTTTACACAAAGGTCTGCAATCTCTGTCTGATCCTGCCCATAATGGATCTTTCCTTCTGTTCCCCAGTGAACATACGCGATCACATAATCACTGTTCTTCTTCGCACGCTTCAGTTCTTTCTTCCATACCTCTTCCTGCTGGGTCTTTAATACTCCCGGTTTCTCCTTCTGGGCTTTCTGTGTAAAATGATAAAACCTTTCGATTTCCGTTGCAGATACAATCGCAATCTTTCGTCCACCTGTGACCACATAACGCACAGCGCTTGCCTCTGTCAGATTTCTGCCACCACCACTGTACGGAATTCCCGCTGCATGCAATGCATCCAGCGTATCTAAAAATCCCTGCTCACCATAATCAAACACATGATTATTTGCCACAGAGACCATATCTATTCCCAGTGTGCGCAGGAATCCGGCATCTTTGGGATCTGCCCGAAAACAGTATGCTTTGCCAACCTGCCGCTGTCCCCGTGTTGTATAAGCAAACTCATTGTTTGCCATCGTAAAATCTGCCGAAATCAGTTCCTTTTTTACTTCATCGGAAAAATAATCCGCCATGTGATTCTTTGCCGTCTTCCCCGTACACCAATTCTCATCCAGACAGATATCCCCGACAAAATCCAGACGGATGCATGCCGGATCGGATGCTTCTTTCCAGATCACATCCTCATACGAATACGACATATACTGTTGCTGCCTGCAATACATAAGCCACAGAACATGCATACTGTTTCCGGTAAACCGATACCACAGATCCGGGTCCTGATTTCCGTTTTCCAGCTGTGTATACAGACTCTGCAGCACACCGCTCCCATACTTCGTTTCAATCCATCCCATAAAGGCTTCATCCACCGGATATTTCTGAAAAAGCTTTCCGGAGGCAGTCCTTAAAATCTGGTTTTCCAGATCCTGTACTTCCGGCTCGGTTTCCTGTGATTTCTCCGTGACCTGGGAGGTTTTTTCCTCATATTCAGTTTGTACTTCCTTAGTCTCTTTCAGCGGCTGTGTATTTTGGATGATGCCATGTGTCAAAGCAAAAATAAACAACAAGAGAACGACACATTCCAGACATTTTTTCTTCATGTGTAAAATTTCAAAGGCTATTCACCTGAAATTCAGATGAATAGCCCTATAACCATACAAAATCAGATTCTAGTAGTTTACAATCTTACCGAAATCAGCTTTCAGGGATGCTCCGCCAACCAGACCACCATCGATGTCCGGCTTCGCGAACAGCTCTGCTGCATTTCCTGCATTTACAGATCCGCCGTACTGGATACGAACAGAATCAGCAGTAGCCTGATCATAGATTTCAGCTACACATGCACGGATTGCGCCACAGACTTCCTGTGCCTGATCGGATGTAGCAGTCTTGCCTGTTCCGATTGCCCAGATTGGCTCATAAGCGATTACCATGTTTGCAACGTCTGCTGCTGCAACGCCTGCAAGATCAGATTTGATCTGAAGTCTGATCCAGTCAAGTGTTACACCCATCTCTCTCTGCTCTAAAGTCTCTCCACAGCAAAGGATTGGAGTAAGTCCTGCCTCGATTGCCTTCTTAACCTTCTTATTTAAGAGAACATCATCCTCTTTGAAGTAGTCACGTCTCTCGGAATGTCCGATTACAACGTACTTAACACCAGCGTCTACCAGCATCTCTGCGGAGATCTCACCTGTGTATGCACCCTTCTCTTCGAAGTACATGTTCTCTGCACCAACCTGTACGTTGGTTCCTTTCACAGCCTCTACAACCGGTACGATATCGATTGCAGGTACACAGTAAACAACATCTACGCTATCAGATACTACTAATGGCTTTAACTCTTCTACTAACTTTACAGCCTGGCTTGGAGTCATGTTCATTTTCCAGTTGCCGGCTACGATTTTCTTTCTTGCCATGATTTTTATTTCTCCTAATCTGTAAATAATTTAACTGTCTTTTATTTATCGTCTGCTGCTACTACGCCTGGCAGTTCCTTACCCTCTAAGAATTCAAGGGAAGCTCCACCACCGGTAGAAATATGGCTCATCTTATCAGCATAACCCATCTGGTTAACAGCTGCAGCGGAATCTCCACCACCGATGATTGTTGTTGCATCGGTCTCTGCAAGAGCCTTAGCTACTGCAAGTGTACCAGCTGCAAGTGTCGGGTTCTCGAATACACCCATCGGTCCGTTCCATACAACAGTCTTAGCTGTCTTAACAGCATCTGCAAACATCTCTGCGGACTTAGGTCCGATATCGCATCCCTCACGGTCTGCCGGCATAGCTGTGATATCACATACTTCTGTCTCTACAGGTCCGTCGATTGGATCCGGGAAATCCTTGATGGTAACAGCATCTACAGGAAGAAGGATCTTCTTGCCCATCTTCTCAGCCTTAGCCATCATTTCCTTACAGTAATCAAGCTTCTCATCATCACAGAGAGAAAGTCCGATCTCATATCCCTGAGCCTTGATGAATGTGTAAGCCATACCACCACCGATGATAAGGGTATCACACTTCTCAAGCAGGTTGTTGATAACGTTGAGTTTGTCTGCTACCTTAGCACCACCGAGGATTGCTACGAATGGACGTACCGGATTCTCAACAGCATTTCCTAAGAAGGCGATCTCCTTCTCCATCAGGTAACCAACAACATTCTGTCCACCCTTTGCAGTGATGAACTTTGTAACACCAGCTACAGAAGCGTGTGCTCTGTGGGAGGAACCGAATGCATCACATACATAGATGTCTGCAAGATCAGCAAGTTCCTTAGAGAACTGCTCACCGTTCTTTGTCTCCTCAGCGCCACGAAAACGGGTATTCTGAAGTAATACAACTTCTCCCTCTTTCATTTCCTCAACAGCCTTTGTAGCTGCCTCGCCTGTTACGTTGTAATCAGATACGAAGTTTACTTTCTGTCCGAGAAGCTCCTCAAGTCTCTTGGCAACCGGTGCAAGGGACTCTCCTTCGTTTGGTCCGTTCTTTACTTTTCCAAGATGGGAGCAAAGGATTACCTTTCCACCATCGTTTAATAACTTCTTAATTGTAGGAAGAGCAGCTTTGATACGGGTATCATCTGTGATTTCGCCAGCTTTCAGTGGTACATTGAAGTCACATCTTACAAGGACTCTCTTGCCCTTTGCGTTGATATCATCAACTGTTTTCTTATTTAATGCCATGTTTTTATTCTCCGTTCTGCCTTTTTGGCAATTTTAAACCCGAAGAAAAGGAAATGACTTTCCAGCCGGTTGTTTCATACTCCGCAGCTGCATAAAACAGCGGAACCCTTTCCTTTTCTTCTTATTTGTCATAATGAAAAAAGGTCCGGCCCTACAGGCCGGACCCTTTCACATAAACTAAGATAGATTATGCTAACTCAGAGAAGTACTTGATTGTACGAACCATCTGAGATGTGTAGCTGTTCTCGTTATCATACCAAGAAACAACCTGAACCTCATACAGATCATCACCGATTGGGTTAACCATTGTCTGAGTAGCATCGAATAAAGAACCGAATCTCATACCAACGATATCAGAAGATACGATCTCGTCCTCATTGTATCCGAAGGACTCATTAGCTGCTGCCTTCATAGCTGCGTTGATGTCTTCCTTAGTAACGCCAGCCTTCTTAACAACTGCTGTAAGAATTGTAGTAGATCCTGTAGGGGTTGGTACACGCTGTGCAGATCCGATTAACTTTCCGTTCAGCTCTGGGATTACAAGACCGATAGCCTTTGCAGCACCTGTGCTGTTTGGAACGATATTAACTGCAGCTGCACGGGATCTTCTTAAATCACCCTTACGCTGTGGTCCATCAAGAGTCATCTGATCACCAGTGTAAGCATGGATTGTTACCATGATACCAGACTGGATTGGAGCAAACTTGTTAAGAGCATCTGCCATTGGAGCTAAGCAGTTTGTTGTACAAGAAGCTGCAGAAATGATTGTGTCAGTTGCCTTTAATGTCTCGTGGTTTGTATTGTAAACGATTGTAGGAAGGTCGTTTCCTGCTGGTGCAGAGATAACTACCTTACGAGCTCCGGCATTGATATGAGCCTGAGCCTTCTCCTTGCTTGTATAGAATCCAGAGCACTCTAATACAACGTCAACCTTTAACTCACCCCATGGGCAATTGTTTGCATCTGGGAAAGCGTAGATCTTGATTTCCTTACCACATACTGTGATAGAATCATCGCTTGCAGAAACTTCATCTGCATGCTCGTACTTACCCTGTGAGCTATCATACTTTAATAAGTGTGCTAACATCTTTGGGCTTGTTAAGTCGTTGATTGCTACTACTTCGTATCCTTCTGCTCCGAACATCTGTCTGAAAGCAAGACGACCGATACGGCCGAATCCGTTGATTGCTACTCTTACTGCCATTCTTAATTCCTCCTAGAATTGTAAATAAATAGTCTCATGGGACTTGCGTCCCAAGCTTCCTTTATTTTACCCAATTATTTCCGAAAGTTCAAGTCTTTTCTCCGTCTTTGTTAATTTTTTCACTAAAGGTATCTATTTCCCCTGAAATATAGTATAATCTTACGAAAAGACTTTTTCCAAAATCAACCACACAGAAAAAAGGAGGCTCTTATGCTTTGGGATACACATATGCACACGCATCACAGCGGAGACAGTGACGCATTGATGCCTGACATGATCCAGGCCGCTGTACGGCAGAACCTGGATGGCATCTGTTTTACCGATCATTTTGATTATGATTACCCGGATGATCCCGATCTGTTTCTTCTGGATTTTGATTCCTATATAAAAGAAGTCCGCAGTTTTCAGGACACCTGCCGTGACCGTCTTTCCATTCGTCTTGGAATCGAAGTCGGTCTGCAGCCCCACATCACGGAAATCAACCGCAAAGCGGTGACCGGACATCCGTTTGATTTTGTCATCGGTTCCTCCCACGTTGTTCACGGAATCGATCCCTATTACCCGAAATACTATAAAGGACGCTCCGAAAAAACTGCTTACCGCGAGTACTTCGAATCCATTCTGGAAAACCTGAACACCTATTCCGACTTCGATGTATACGGTCATCTCGATTATGTTGTCCGCTACGGTCCGGACCGCAACCGTTTCTATACATATGAGGCCTATGCCGATATCATTGATGAGATTCTGCGTAAACTCATTTCCATGGGAAAAGGGATCGAAGTCAACACGGCAGGATTCAAATACGGGCTGGGACATCCAAACCCGACCGAAGCTGTTCTTTTACGCTATCACGAACTCGGGGGAGAGATTCTGACACTCGGAGCCGATGCCCATGTGCCGGAGCACGTTGCATATGCGTTTGACCGTCTTCCTCAGATTCTGCGGCATGCAGGCTTCCGGTACTTTACGGTCTTTACCGGCAGAAAGCCGGACTTCCTTCCGCTTCCGGAATAGCGAAAATAAAGGATTAATTCCAAAAATTTCAAAATAGGTATTGCAAAATCCGAATAACACGGTATAATGTAAGTATTGAATGGTGTTATTTAAATATAGCATGCACGTACGCAAATGAGTATGTAGTTCAATTTTATTAAACAATTATCTAATTAACTACTCAGTTACTCAATTTCCTTTAAGTAACTAAGAAGGAGCAGGTTTCCTCGCCTGCTCCTTTCTTTGTTTTTGGGCTTCTGTCCTGATTCTTATATACCTGCTGTCTTTTCGCGGTTGCTCCCCGACCTCTTTTTTATAAAGGTAAGAACAGCAAGCAGGAGCATGAGGCTGATGCCAAGTGCTACCCACCAGATCTGTACCAGTCCTGCAATGATATAGCCAATGATACATACCACAGCAACAACCGCTGCATACTGCATCTGCGTTGTCACATGGTTGATATGGTTACTCTGCGCGCCGGCCGAAGACATAACCGTTGTATCCGAAATCGGTGAAATATGATCCCCGCAGACGGCACCTGCCAGCACTGCGGAAACCGCAATGATCATCATTTCCAGATGATCTGCCCCCGGAAACATGGCGATTGCAATCGGAACAAGAATCGCAAATGTTCCCCAGCTTGTTCCGGTAGAAAACGCAAGGAACACTGCAACAACAAACAAAACAGCCGGAAGGAACAGGCTTGCAGAAGCACTCGTTCCAACGATGGATTCCACAAATGTACCAATCTGCAGAGCATCTCCCATTCCCTTTAAGGTCCAGGCAAATATCAGTATTCCGATCGCCGGGATCATCAGCTTAAAGCCTTCCACAAAACTCTCCATGAATCCTTTAAACGTAACCACCTTTCGCGGAAGATACAAAAACAGCATGACAAAGACCGTGACCATGGTTGCAAAAATCAGGCTGGTCTCCGCATCACATCCTGCAAATGCACTGACCACATCGGTCGCACCGCCCAGAAATCCGGTATAGATCATGGCACCAATTGCAGAACCGATCAGAACAATCACCGGAAGAAGCAGATCAATTACTTTTCCGTTGGAAGAAATATCTTCTTCCTTAACCTTTTCAAACTCTTCCCCGCCGCTGGTAAACAGATCTCCTTTTGCAGCATTCTCCTCATGTTTTTTCATGAGTCCGAAATCAAAACCTGCAATAATCACAAAAAATACCATGACAATCGTCAGAATCGCATAGAGATTGTACGGAATTGTTCGCAGAAACAGCTGAAATCCCGTAATCCCGGCATCTTTCGGAACATACGAATTGACGGCTGCCGCCCAGCTGGAAATCGGCGCAATGATGCAGACCGGCGCAGCGGTCGCATCAATGATATATGCCAGTTTTGCGCGGGATACTTTGTAGCGGTCAGTTACCGGACGCATCACAGATCCGACGGTCAGACAATTGAAATAATCATCCACAAAAATCAGCATTCCAAGTCCTGTGGTTGCCAGCATTGCGCTCTTTTTTGACCTGATCTTGCTGCCGGCCCATCTTCCATAAGCAGCTGAGCCTCCTGATTTTGACATCAATACAATAATCATTCCAAGCAGCACATCAAAAATCAGAATATTCAGATTCATGCTGTCTTTCATAATCGAAAACAGGGCATTGAATGCATTCCACGGATGAAATCCGGTATATAACAGTGCTCCGACCGCCACTCCAATAAACAGGGAACTGTATACTTCCTTGGTGACAAGTGCCAGTATGATTGCCAGAAGAGGCGGCACCAGTGACCACCATGTTCCGATAAAAATCGACGTATCCATTTTCCAGATTATTCCTCTCTTATGCCTTTATTTTGTATCACTATTTTAACTTAAACTGCTGCACCAGATCATTCAGAGAAGCAGACTCTGCAGAAAGCTCCTGACTGGTTGCGGAAGATTCCTCTGCGATTGCCGCGTTGCTCTGTACAACCTCGGAAATCTGGTTTACACCGGACTCTGCCTGCTTGATCTGCTCTGCCTGTGTCTCGGAAAGCTGTGCCAGTTCCTGGGATTTCTTTGCCACTTCATTGATTCCCTCTACAAGAGAAATAATCGTCTGGAAAGTCACATCAACTGCCTGATTGCCGTTTTCGATTTCCTGAATAGAGTTCATAATCAGCTCACGGGTATTGACTGCAGACTGTGCACTCTCATCCGCAAGTTTTCCGATCTGGGATGCAACTACGGCAAAGCCCTTGCCGGCTTCTCCTGCACGTGCAGCCTCAATGGATGCGTTCAGGGCAAGCAGGTTCGTCTGCTCCGCGATCTCCTCGATCTGTCCGATGATTGTCTCAATCTGCTTGGACATATCGCTGATTCTCTTCATTGCTTCGGTAACTGCATTCATTTCCTTCTGTGTCTTATCTGCTTCCTGTGCATATTTTACAGATAATTCGTAAGAAGCCTGTGCACTCTCATGTGTGTGCTCAACCCCTTCTGTGATATTGGCAAAGGATGCCAGAAGTTCTTCCACTGCACCTGCCTGATCGGTAGATCCCTCTGCCAGTGTCTGTGATCCCTCTGCCAGATTGGTAGAACCTGCAGATACCTGGGAAGCAGCCTCCTCAATCCGGTGCATCGTCTCATTCATATCGGTGTTCATGACATGGATTGCATCATTCATTGCCGCAAACTCACCCATATATTTCTCCGGAATTTTGGAAACACCGGTATAATCATTGTGAGCCATCAGATCCATACGGTGGTTGACATCCTGAATAACAGCGGCCAGATTCTTTGCCATCTCGCGCGCAACAATTACCATCTCGGAAATTTCATCCTCTGATGTCATCTCCGGGAATTCGCTGGAGAGATCCCCCTTTGCAAATGTATCAAAACGGGCACCCAGCTGATCCAAAGGATCAACAATATTCTGTGCAAGCACTCTGCCGATCCGGCGGGCTACAAAAATTGCAAGTGCAATAACCGCAATAATTGCAATAAGTGTGATCAATTCTACCATTGTAAGAATTTTCTCTAACTTATCTCCATGCTCGGTATTTGCATCCATCAGTTTCACCATATCCTGATAAATCTCCTCATAGATCGGTGCCACCTGATCCTGTGCCATCTGCTGTGCTTCATGGCGCGCATCAATATCCTGTGTATTCTTTCCTTTTTCCAGTACTGCATCACAGATTTCATAATATTCCGTCAGTTTTTCTGTGATGCTGCTATAGATTTTCTCCTCATCCGAAGATGAAACCGTATTTTTTACCTCTTTGGTGTACTGCTGGCAGGATTCTTTCTTCTTCTCATAATTTTCTACGCAGCTGTTCACAAGGTTTTCATCCTGATATCCGATCGCAGCACGCAGATAACTTCTCGTATCGGCAAACGTAATCATCATCTTGCCGATATCACCCTGTGAAAAACCATAATTTTTCAATGCATAATTATAGCGGTTGCTGACCACAATTCCGGATACGGCTCCCACAACACCGGAAATGCTAACAATCAGGGCCACCATCACAATTGCAGAAGAAATTCGTTCTTTTAATCTCTTCTTATTTAACTTTTCAATCAACTTTTGTATCATATAAGTTTCCTCCTCAAACGGGTTCTCATTTGTTTAGATATTTTTTCAGAATTTCTTCCGTCATCTCAAACGGATAGTTCTTTAACTTGGCAGGATTCTGCAACAGTTTCTGCACATCCTCCTCCCACAGTTCCTCCGGGATCTGTGGTTTGCCCAGCAGCTTGTCCAGATAGGCGATAAATTCAGCCCGGTTCTCAAATCCAAGCAGCTCAAGCACCTCTGCCACCCGCTTCTGATTATTGTAAAAACGCAAAAATCCCGGCAGGAAAAATCCGACTGCCTTTCCATGCGGAATGCCAAGCTCATATGTGACCGGATAACTTAATCCGTGCGGAATACTGGTACCGGTATGTGCAATCGCCATACCTGCCACAACCGATGCATGCATGAATGTTTCGTATCCTTCATCCGGAATCTTAATCCCGGAAGAAAGCAGGTATTCCTTTGCACTGCCCCAGATCCGAAGACCTTCCGCTGAATATATCCGGTTATATGCATTGGCATTTGTATTCAGATATGACTCAATCAGATGTGCCAGCGCATCCACACAGGTGCTGACCATATTCTCATAAGAAGAAGTCTTTAAATATCCGGCATCCACAAATGCCAGATCCGCAAACCATTTGTGTGCGATTGACTGCTTGGTATGTAAGTCGTGCCGTGTCAGAATCGCATAAGGCGTCACTTCCGATCCCGTACCGGATGTGGTCGGGACTGCTGCAACCGGATAGCCCTGCATCGGCTCCGGATGATAAAGACGCTCCTCTGCATGATCGATTGCCGATGGGTTCGCTGCCAGAAGCGAAATCGCCTTGGACGCATCCATCGGAGAACCGCCTCCCACAGCCACAAAGAAATCCACCTGTTCTTTTACTGCAATGCCCGCTGCCACAGCCACGGTCTCCACAGAAGGATTCTCTTCGATCTCATCAAAAATCACATAGGTCTGCCCGTTTGCCTGCAATGCCTGTTCAACTGCTGCAAGCGAACCATTGATGCGGCTGGAATGTTTTCCCGTCACAATCATGGCTCTGCTTCCTAATGCTTTTAACTCTGCACCGTTTTCCAAAACACAACCGCTGCCAAAAAATACCTTCGTCGGCATATACAATCTCATGTTTCTTCTCCTTTATGCGTTGCACATCTCTGTAACAACTTCATTGATCACCTTTCCGTCTGCCTTTCCTTTCAGCTCCGGCATAATCGTCTTCATGATCTGTCCCTTGTTCTTCGTTGCAATCACATCTGCAAACTTTTCCTTAACAATCGCAGTCACTTCCTCTTTCGAAAGCATCTTCGGTGCATATTCTTTCATAATGTCATAACGTTTTCTGTACTCCTCCAGCAAATCGGTACGGTCTGCCGGGCAGGAATCGATCTGTTCCTGAACGGTCTTTAATTCCTTCATGATTGTGGCATTGACCATATCCTCCGGAATGTCATCTCTGCATCCGGCATCAATGGCATTTTTCTTCACTGCCGAAACCAGAGACGAAATTGCATCCTTCCGTTCCTTGTCGCGCGCTTTCATCGCTGCCATCATATCTTTGCGTAGCTGTTCCATCTGCATAATTTCCTAACCTCCATGTCTATAAAATTCAGATAACTACATTATACTACGCTTCGGGCTGATAGCAAAGAATAACCTTACATTTTTTAATTATATTTATGAATTTCTTTCTGAAACTCCCGAATATCCTTTGCAATTTCACCACTGAGCAGGAGCATACAGATCAGATTCGGGATTGCCATCAGCGCATTGGCAATATCCGAGAAACTCCATACCAGATTCAGTGTCTGTGTACATCCGAAATACACAACAAAGGAAAAAACAAGGCGGTATACCATATTAAACCGGTGCGTTCCCAGCAGATATTCAAATGCTTTTTCCCCGTGATACTCCCAGCCGAGTATTGTAGAAAACGCAAACAATGTAATCCCGATTGTCACAAGCCAGCCCCCGGCCGATCCCAGAACCGTCTCAAATGCCGCAATTGTAACATCCGAACCGGTCAGCATATTCCCGGCAGCATCGGTCATGCCAAGGACACCGGAAGAGGCAATCGCAAGTCCTGTAATCGTACAGACAACAATCGTATCCCAGAAGGTTCCCGTCATATTGATATATCCCTGACGCACCGGGTTATCCGTCGTTGCAGCCGCTGCCGTAATTGCCGCAGATCCCATACCGGCTTCGTTGGAAAATACACCTCTTGCCACACCATAACGCATTGCATTCATCATGGAAGCGACAATCGTTCCGCACAGACCGCCGCCTACCGCTTTTACCGAAAATGCCATCTGAAAAATCATCAAAATGCCTGCCGGCAGATTCGAAATATTTCCGATAATGACAATAACGCCACAGATCACATAAAAAATCGCCATCAGCGGAACGACCACCGAAGAAACCTTTGAAATGGATTTGATACCGCCGACAATGATCAGCAGGGCAAGCACCGTAATCACAATTCCGGTCAGATGGGTCGGCACATGAAATGTCGTATGTAATGCACCGGAAATCGAATTTCCCTGTGTCATATTGCCGATTCCAAACGAAGCAATCACAGCAAAGAGTGCAAATAACCACGCAAGAACCGCTCCAAATCTTTTATTCTTCAGTGCCTTTTTCATCGTGTACATCGGGCCGCCGCTCATCTCCCCTTTGGCATTGATCTCACGGTATTTGATCGCCAGCATACATTCACTGAACTTCGACGTCAGACCAAATGCAGCAGAGATCCACATCCAGACCAAAGCTCCCGGGCCACCGGAAACCATCGCCGTCGCAACCCCCACAATGTTGCCCGTTCCGATTGTGGCGGCAAGTGCTGTGGTCAGTGCCGAAAACGGAGACACATCGCCCTCGCCACGGCTTTTCGTCCGCGCCTCTTTGCTTAACGTACTTTTGAGTGCATAACCGAGATTTCTCCATGTCAGAAACCGCGTGCGGATCGTAAGGAAAATTCCGGTCCCCACAAGCAGAATCAGCATGACCGGTCCCCAGACAAAATCGTCAATTGCTGTAATCACATCATTTAACTTTTCCATAACCTCATCCCTCCTGTTTTCGAATAAAAAAAGGGGCAGTGTCTGAACAACATCGCCCTTTGTTTTTTATATCCTATGAAATTTGTCTTTATATTATACTTCCGAAAGGAATCTGTCAACTGGTTTATGCAACAACGTCCACTTCGTCATCCTTCTGACGCAGAATCCTTGCCGTTTCCATCCCATTCTTTCCCGGCATCTGGATATCCAAAAAGAGCATATCCTGCTTACAACCACTTGCAATCAGTTCATCACCCGATAAATATGTTTCTATCACTGCATCCGGTAATAATTTCTTTATTTTTTCTTCTAATATCAAGCCTATAGATTTTTCATCATCGCAGATTGCAAATTGCATCCTAACAATAGTATTCTCAAAAATATATTCTCCCCGAAAATGCCACATGCGGTAATTCATAAAAAATACTGTCCCCCGGACAGATCGGACGATACAGAGGATCTGCCACAATGATCCCTGCACTTTTAAGTGCCTCTTCCATCGCTTCCTCTCCAAGCACCATTTTATCTTTTTCACCGAGCAAATCCGCACATTCCTTTAACGGACACAGGACGCGGGCGGCACGACCATATCTTTTTTCAATCCCTGCTGCTAATGATCCCATAGTGACAGGTTCTCCGACCAGCGTAATATCTGCCTCCTGCTGCATGCGGTTCTGCAAATATACAACCGCCGGCTCTGCCTGCCGTGTGGCTGCACGCTCCAGTGCATTTGAAATATCTTCTGCCAGCCAATCGTTTGGTGTTCCGATCACATATGGTATTTTGTACTTCTCCCAGAGTATCTTTGCCACACGGAGTCCTACTGCCGAAACAACCAGATTAACGTCTGCCTCCGCTGATCTTTGCAACGTTTTCAAATCATCGCCCATCGCCCACACAGACATAACCTGCCATCCGTATTTCTGCAGATTCTCTTTTAAGGTTTCTACATTTTTCTGTGGTCCGAAATCAAGTGGTGTCACACCTAACAGATTTACCGTGCGCGAAGAGGGATCTCTATTCTCCTGCCTGTCCGTTTCTCTGACAAACCGCTTTGCGATTTCTTCGAGTGCAATGCCCGCTCCATACACATAATCATTCATCCCGTTCGTCGGCACGGAAAATGCCGGAATTCCGGTTTCTGTCTCAATCACACGCGCAATTGCAGGAAAATCCGTACCATTCATAAATGGAATAGGCGAACCTGCCAGCGCGATAAATTTGGGATGCAGTTCACGGGCTGCATACTCGATATCATCAATAAATTTTCTGTCATTTCCCATGATCGCGTCAATTTCTGTAAGTCCCGAGATAAAAATAAGACTGTCCTGATCGTACCAGCGGATTTCATCATGCGTATTGTAAGTAGAGTTGCATCCGGAAGGATCATGCATAACTGTCATTCCGCCAAGTTCATACAGTGCAGAACAGACTCCTGACACATCGGCCGTATAAACCGGTATCATTCGATAAGATTGTCTCATAGACAGCACTCACACCCCCATCCTTTTTGTACAACAAGTTTTTCTGTATCCTTTTCATTGAGATATGCATCCATCATCAGCTCTGCGGTTCTTCGAATACCGTCAAATCCATACAGACCTTCTCCCTGTACCAGATTGACAAAGTGACGGCTTCGGCCAAAATAGGCCGCTTTCTGTCCGATTGCCAGCACTTCCCCGCTTGCACCTCTTGGCAGTACACGCATCTTCACCTGAATCGTTGCGATCAGCTCAAGTTCCGGTGCATGCTCCTGCAGCCAGAAAAAATCTGCTTTTTCTTCCGGACTGATACTGTCCAGATAAACAGCTTTCACACAAAAGCCATGTGTCAGAAGCAGTTTTGCCAGTCCAAGTGGTCTTGGATGATACAGATAATCCAGAGTGACCGGCATATCCCCGATCAGATTTTTTGCTTTTGCCAGAGCCTCCTCACAGGACTCCTGCTCGCGGGCCAGCTCATCTTCTGTCAGTTCCGGCAGTCCGAGTGCATCGGTCAGCTGCTTTAACTGCTTTCTGATCTCATCATAGTCAAAACTGCCGGGCAAATACAGAGATTTTCGTCCCAGGCGGCCTGCCTGTGCCTCCATCCCGTATTTTCCAGCCGGATAGCAGTCGATAAACAGGCATCCCCTGCTCATATCCAACAGTTCCTGCCAGGTTTTACATCCGGGCAGTTCCAGCACCTTATAATCATATCGTTTTAACAGACGCTTAATATCACTGTTCTCATCCAGAACAAAATCACTGCCAAAGACAGATACTGTTTTAGCGTCCGGCTCACAGCCCAAAAGAGGATCATACATTGCTTTCCGCAGCTTCTGGTCCGGTGTCAGTCCATGTTTTTGCATAATCGGGTCCATATAACAGCGGATAAAGCAGATGTCAGGAAAACGATGCTCCAGTTCCCTGTAAATATAGTTCAGATTACTTCCCACAAAATGATGCAGACAAACGGTAAAAAGCAGAACCGCCTCAGGATGGTCCTTCCGTTTATTCAACACATCCGTCACACCCTCGATGGTAATATCCTCCAGATTGCCGCTTAGCAGATTCTGCTCCTCCACAAGAACAAAAGAAAAACGGTCTGCTGCATTCATTTCTGCCGCAGTCAGTACAACACCACGCATACAGTTATCCGCACAGACATAGATCTGGATAGATTCCGGAACCTGCATTCCCGTATGCACAATATTCCAGTTGCCATGCACCGGCGAATTATACTCCAGTGCCGAAACAAATGGTGTTGGAAATGAGGCATCTTTTATTTTTACCACAGCATCTTTCGAATCAACAGTTTCCCCCACACGACGTAACATTACGCTTCCTCCTGTATATATCCGGACCTTACCTTATCGCTTTTCGCTTCCAGAATGCCACCGCATATGCGATACATCTGCATGGCAAGCGCACGGTATTCGTCTGCCATTTCACCTGTTGGATAACACTCCATCAATGTTTTTTTCTGCTCCTCTGCCAGTGCCACCTGCCCGCTGTGTGATAGTGTACCAATAACAGCTGTGTGAAAATCGTCTGCCAGTTCTGCCACTTTTTCCTCTTCCCGCGGGACATCCCTGTGATTTAAAATGAGTCCGCCAAGCCCGGCATATCCACGGTTTTTAAAATTTTCCACTGCCATGGCAATATTTGCAGCTGCATGAATTGCCATGTTTTCCCCGGAGGTAATAATAAATATTTTGTCCGCATAACCGCCCCGCATCGGCATGGAAAATCCACCGCATACCACATCTCCGAGTACATCATATAAAACCACATCCGGTTTGTATACATCATATGCGCCAAGCTCTTTTAACTTTTCCAGTGCCGTGATGATACCACGGCCGGCACAGCCAAGTCCCGGTGTCGGTCCACCGGCCTCCACACAGATAACACCGTTATACCCAATGCGTATCATATCCTCCAGCTGCAACGCCTGCTTTTTCTCATTATATAAGTCGAGCACGGCCGGCACAGCCTCTCCATGACGGAGCAATATGGTAGAATCTGCTTTCGGATCGCATCCGATCTGCATCACCTTAAGCCCCATTTCTGCCAATGCAGCCGCTACATTTGAAACGGTAGTGGATTTTCCGATTCCGCCTTTTCCATATACTGCTATCCTGATCAATCCTGTGTTCCCCCTTCTGCCGGAGTAATGACATTCGAATATGCAGTCTTTGCGAATACACCTTTTAAATGTCCGATTTTTCCAGAAAGTGCACTGATCGTGTCCTGTGGTGCATCAATGACAATGCTTATGATGCTGATTCCTTTTGCGCGGTATGGTATGCCCATTCTGCCTACAATGTACTGACGTGCTTCATGAAGAAGGATATTTAATTCTTCAATGGCGTCCTCCTGTTCTACAATAATTGAAATAACTGCCACTCTGGTTTCCATGCCCTGACTCCTCCTGTTAACAGATTCTTGGTAAAAGCTCTCCCCCCGGCTGTGGAAGCAGTGCCTGTGTGCCGATTTCCGTCTCCATTATAACTCTTCCCGGTTCCTCTGCGATCACTTCACCAATAATAGCTGCATCTGCGGAATATGGACATTTTTTCAATGTTTCTACAATGCCCTCTGCCTCTTCCTTTGGTGCCATGATGACAAGTCTTCCTTCGCATGCCAGATATAAAGGCTCAAGTCCAAGCATCCCGCAGACTCCTTTTACTTCCGGCCGTACCGGAACAGCCTCTGCATTTAAACGGATGCCTACGCTGCTCTGACCTGCGATCTCATACAGGACTGTTCCGACGCCGCCTCTGGTCGCATCACGTATCACATGCAGGTTGTGTGTGGTATCCATGACTGCCTTTACGGTCTTCCACAAAGGTGCACAGTCACTGGTCACATCCGCATCGATGCCAAAATCTTCCCGCTCTAACAGGATCGTACATCCGTGCCGTCCGATATCACCGGTTACGATGATTGCATCTCCGGGCTTTGCCAGTTCTCCGCCGACGGTCACTCCTTCTTCGATCTCCCCCATTCCGGTCGTGGTGATAAAAATTCCATCCACCTGTCCTTTTCCGGCAACCTTTGTATCTCCCGATACAATATGTACCCCGGCCTCTTTTGCTGTTTTTTCCATGGCAGCTGCGATTTCTTCGAGTTTGTCCATTGGAAATCCCTCTTCAATTACAAAAGCGCAGGTAAGATAAAGCGGTTTTGCACCCATACAGGCAAGATCATTTACCGTTCCGCAGATAGACAGTTTGCCGATATTTCCCCCCGGAAAAAATGCCGGAGATACAATAAACCCATCTGTAGATACTGCCATTCTTCCTGCCGGCGGAACTAATACCGCTGCATCATCTGCCGTCAGATCATTGTTTGCAAAATGTGCCTTAAACACCTGATCAATCAATTCGGATGTCTGCTTTCCACCGGCACCATGTGCCATCGTTACTGTTTTATTTTCCATGATGTTTTTTCCTTCTTTCTTATGAATACTGATAATATGCAGAGCAGGCTCCCTCACCGGACACCATGCAGGCGCCGATCGGATGCTGCGGTGTACAGCCTTTTCCGAATACTTTACAATCGGATGGTTTGCATTTCCCCTGAAGTACATCGCCACAGCGGCAGGCCGGATTTGGTTTTCCTTCAATTTTCGGCATCTGATATTTGAGACGTGCATCGAACTCCTGCCACTCCTGTCTTAATTTCATGCCGGATTTCGGAATAACACCCAGCCCTCTCCATTCGCAGTCACAGGCTTCCATCATCTCATCTACAAGCAGCTGTGCCTCCCTGCTTCCATCCTGTGTCACCACTCGCGGATAGCAGTTTACAAAAAATGGCTTTCCTTCCTGGAATTTTACCAGCGCAACCGCCAGTGCTGTCATCAGTTCTTTTGCCGTAAATCCTGCCACAACACCGCTGACCCCTTCTTCGGTCAGAGCTTCGCAAAGACGTGTTCCCATAATGGCATTGACATGTCCCGGATATAAAAATACATCTGCACTGTCCTTTAATGCCTCATACGCCTGAGGCATGGTTTTGTTTGCCACCAATATAGAGTAATTATCCAGTCCATCTTCTCTTGCCGCCTTTACGGAAAGACATCCTGCCGGTGTCGTTGTCTCAAATCCGACCGACAGAAATGTCACCTGCTCATCCGGATGTTCTCCAGCATATTTTTCGGCATCTGCCGGAGAATACACAACATGGATTTTCGCTCCCTGTTCTCTGGCTCCCGCAAGGCTCATATTGGTTCCCGGCACTCGCACCAGATCACCAAATGTACAGATTGTAACTCCTTTTTCCAATGCCAGATAAATAGCTTCATCTATAAAACTAACCGGTGTTACACATACCGGACATCCCGGTCCGGAAATCAATTCTACCTGTTTTGGCAGCAGTTTACGGATTCCCAGCCGGAAAATCTCATGTGTGTGCGTACCGCACACTTCCATGATCCGCACATCCGGGCCATCATAATTTTCAATGATCTCTCTGGCTGTTTTCATTATAAAAATTCCTCCATGAGCTGCTCGGTTTCACTGTCGTCCTCATCGGTGATTTTTGCAATTGCTACACCTGCATGCACCATAACATAATCTCCCGGCTCCAGATCTTCCAGAAGCTGGGAAGAAACCTCTCTTTTGGCACCGCCTGCATCAATGACCGCCGTGCCATTACTGATTTTTACTACCTTAGCTGATAAACCTACACACATCTTTTTATCCTCCTATTTCTGTAACTGATACATCCCATATGCTGCCTGTCCGATTGCAATTCCTCCGTCATTCGGCGGAATCATACGGTGCCGCAGCACTTCGAATCCTTCCTGTAACAGTCGTTCTTCTGTCAGACGCAGCAGTAACCGGTTTTGGAATACGCCACCGCTTAAGGCAACTTTATCCCTGCCACTGCTTTCTTTTGCTTTGATACAGGCAGCTGTAATCATTTCTGCCAGTACCTGATGAAACCGATATGCCAGCATCCCGGTGTCTTCGCCCCGCATTTTTGCTTCTGTAATCTGCTGCACCAACATCTGTGTATTTAAAACGAAACGCTCTTTTGTTTCATGCAGCAGTATATCCTTATTTTCCTTTTGCTCCTGTGAGATATTTGAGAGGTTCTGCTGCTCGTATGCCTCTGCTGCAAACTGCAATGCCGTCGATGCTTCCCCTTCAAATCCTGACCTGCGCCTGATCCCGAGTATCGCACTGACGGCATCAAAAAGCCGTCCTGCACTGGTTGAAGCCACCGCATTAATCTTCCGGTCTGCCATGGTGAACTGTACCCTGCTTTCCTGTTCGCTGCAAAGACCCAGTGTTTCCATGATCTCCCATGCCCTTTTGCGATCTTTCGTATATCCGTAAATCATAGAGACCGCAATACGCCAGCCCTCTTTTGCAGAAGCATCGCCCCCCATCTGTAAAAACGGGGTAATACTTCCGAATCTTGTAAAATTCCCATAATCCGCCAGCAGGATCTCTCCGCCCCAGATCGTGCCATCCGTTCCATATCCGGTTCCGTCAAAAGCGACTCCGATGACCGGATCATGACAGTCATTTTCTGTCATACACGATAATATGTGTGCATAATGATGCTGCACTCTTATCACCGGATATCCAAGTTCTTCCGCTACAACCGTAGAATTGTATTTTGGGTGCAGATCACAGACCACAGCCTGTGGCTTTACTTCCAGCAATGTCTGAAACCGGTGTATTGTCTCCTGCAATGCCTTTACCGTTCTTAAGTCCTCCAGATCTCCCACATATGGTGACGGATAAAACCTGTTGTCCACACCTATGCAAAAGGTATTTTTCAATTCCCCGCCAACCGCGAGCACCTGTCCTTTCCAGTCTGCTTTTGTCATAAACGGCAGCGGTGCATAGCCTCTGGAACGCCGGATCATGTACGGTTCATTTCTGTAAAAATCCATCACCGTATCATCTGCCCGTATCCTGATTTTGCGGTTATGTGACAGCATCGCATCACACAAATGGGATAATTCGGCAACAGCTTCCTCATCCTCACGACAGATCGGTGCACCGGAAGTATTTCCACTGGTCATCACCAGAAGATCCGGCATCTCGATACCATCATCATACTGAAAAATCAATAACTGCACCGGTGCATATGGAAGCATCACACCAACTTTTGGATTGTTCGGTGCCACCGAAGATGCCAGCCCGCCATCGCTTCGTCTGTCCAGTAACAGAATCGGTTTCTGATGTCCGGTAAGAATCGCCTCCTGCTCCGGCGTCACCACACATTCCCGTTTTACAACCGATTCATCTTTTGCCATAACTGCAAAGGGCTTGGCCGGGCGGTTTTTTAATGTTCTAAGACGACAGACCACTTCTTCATTTGTAGCATCACAGCACAGATGAAACCCTCCGATTCCCTTGATTGCTACAATTTTGCCTTCACGAATAAGCCGGCGTGTATATGTAATTGCGGCACGTCCCCGCTCGGGTCTGCCGATCAGATACACCTGTGGTCCACATTGGTTGCAGCACACCGGCTGCGCGTCATACCGCCTGGTTTTCTCATCCGTGTATTCTTTTGCACAGTCCGGGCACATCGGAAACTCTTTCATACTTGTGCGTTCCCTGTCATACGGCAGAGCATCCAGAATCGTAAGCCTTGGTCCACAGCAGGTGCAGTTGATAAACGGATGCAGATACCGTCTGTCTTTCGGGTCAAACATTTCTTCCTTGCACTCATCGCAGATTGCAATATCCGGGGAAATAAAGATTTCCCCTTTTGTTTTTTCACTTTCGATAATGTCAAAATGTTCAAACTGTTCTGTTGTATCTGCGGTGATATTCTCTGTATTTATCTTCAAAACAGCCGCACGCTTCGGTGGATGTTCTTTCAGACTGTTTAAAAATCCTTCAATCTGTTCTTTTGTCCCCTGTGCATAAATTTCCACATAGGGTCCTTTATTGCAAACAGTTCCGTAAATTCCATGGTTTGTCGCATGGCGGCTTACCGTTGGCCGGAAACCAACACCCTGAACGATACCGTATACCCGGATGCGCCAGGTCATCTCATTCTTATACACACTTTTCTCCAATCGTACACTCCCTTATTGCGGGTCACATCTTACAAGACAACCGGCAACTGTTATCTCATCTCTGCAAGATGCCCCGACACCGCAAAATGTATCGTATCCACAAAGATTCCGTCAAATTCCGGTGTCATACGCTTCATACATGGATCAGCGTAAATCACATCATATTCCATGTTTTCCACCAGCCTTATATAATCTTCTTCATCCCGCAGATGCAGATCTGTGTCACTGCAAAGCTCTGGCTTTATCATAAACCAGCTTGCAACTGTCACCTTTGCATCCTTTGCTTTTTTTTGTATCTCTTCCCGGATTGCAGATCCGATCACCTGCTGCTGTACAATAAGTACCTTTTTCCCATGATAATCCATATCGTAAACCAGTTCATCCACCAACGGATAGCCTGTCTCGTACGGTGTTCCATATGTTCGTTCCAGATATTTCGCTGCCTCTAAAGCGGCCGGCGATACCACGATATTTTTTTCCACATTGGAAACCGATTTTACATCATCAAGTCCATTTCCCATTCCAAAGCAGACAGCAGTTTTTCCTTCTGCCGCAAAACGCTCCCGGATACGGTCTGCTGCACGCAGATCACTGATATCCTGTGGTGTCATGCCAAGTATCCCGATTCTGCCCAAAATCACGTCTTCTTTTTCACCTGCAAATACCAAAAACAGTTCCTTCCAGGCTTTTTCTTCCCCCTTGTCATACAATTCCATTCCATCCGTATCCACAGTCAGAATCGGCAGATCCACTTTTTTCTCCGTCATACGCTTTAAGGCATGGTAATCCGTTCCGATAACGGCCGGAACCGGCGTCCCGATAATTGCTGCAAACTTTGCATCCAGTTTTGTCACTGCATCTGCAAGCTTTGCCACCAGCCTGTCATCACGGCCGAGAATTGCATCCATATCGCGAAGCCCTGCACTAAACAGTGCGCTTTTGCTCTCAAACCACCGCGGCTCATCAAATCCACAGATATTTCCGGTACAACCACCGGCATCGCAAATGACGATAATACCGCCAAATTCATATAATACAGACACCGCACCTGACTGATCCGGTGCAAATGGTGTCAGATATTTTCTCAGTCCTCTCATTGTGTTATACCTCCGCCAATGCCTCAAACAGTCTGCGCACACCGGCATAACCGTATGGCTGCCGTTCTTCATTCCAGAGCACATTGGAACATTCTTTATGATAATAGCCGGCATCTTTTCCTATGGTCATATTGACGCCGGACTGACTTTTGTCATAATACAGCATGGTCGGTTCCAGATTGGAAAAAACTTTCGTATCCGGACTGATTTTTGCCAGTTGTTTTACATAGACAAAGTTTTCACCGGATAATGTTCCATAAATCTCCGACACACGAAATCCATAGTGTACCAATGCAAGTGCCAGTTCGAACGGATCTCCGTTCATCCATTCTCCGACGGCAAATACTGCATCCGGATGTATTTCCCGGAATTTTTCTACCGCCTCCTCTGCTGCCTTACGCGGTATTTCATCCTCAAATTCCACACCCAGTGCAGCGGCAAAGGCACGATACTGACTGGCAATTTTATCGATCTGATATAATCTGCGCAGCTCGATATATGGAATTTTCAGCCGGTCATGAAAATCCTCTGCCGCAAAGCGCGCTTCCGGATGCAGTACCAGATTAAAATTTGCTTCCGACATGGTCTGATACTGTGCATAATCCTTGCACCTGGAAATCTCATGGATTGTTTTTACTCCTGCCCCATGAAGCAGATCATACAGCTCACAGTCATCCGTAAGCGGTGAAAAATATCCCAGTAAATTCACCACGTTTCCTTTTTTCTTTTTCGGTTCCAGCAACGAATAAACGGACTGCCGCACATGCACCATCGGTGGTTTTCTGCCCTCTCTGGTCAGTGCATACATATAACATGGTCTTACCGGAACCCCTGCATATTCCTCTGCCTTGTGACAGACACGCTCCATATCCGTGCCAAGCAGCGCATCCACACAGGTAATACATATCATCACAACAGACGGCTTTTTCTTAAGTCCTTCGCATATTTCCGCTACTGCCTTAGGGATCTTTTTCAGGTGCCTTCCGGTCACAATATCCGTCTCATCCATCAACAGATAATAAAAACGGTCCTGATAGGCCCGCATCGAACTAAGCACCGAGGTATTGCGGCCACAGCATCCCGGAGACACGATCAACATAACAGAATCCGGAACCGCCAGACCTGCACGTTTGACACCAAATCCTTCTGCTCCCGGAGAATTGAATGCCAGCGTTGCAGGGGAACTGTAGATCAGATGTGTATGGGAAATAAGCTGTCTGGGAATGTTATTTTTTCCAAGCTCATCCAGCTCTTTTACCGTACAAAAATATGCTTCCTGTCTCATGCGTTTTCCTCTTCTTTCCATAACAATGTGGCAAGATCAAAGAAACATCTGCTGATTTCAGAGGCCGGATCTCCTTCGATCACAGTCTTTCCCTGCTCTTCCCAGTGAATAATTTCATTACTTCGCGGCACTTCTCCCACAATCGGCACCCCGATCTTTTCTGAAAATGCCTGTACTTTTTCTTTCTCATTTTCCACATTTCTGTGATTTAACACGATGCCAAATACCCGGGCATAACTGCGATCCTCAAAATTTCTGACTGCACTGGAAATATTGTTGGCAGCATACAGTGCCATTTTTTCACCGGATGTAACGATCAGAACCTTATCCGCATATCCCTCACGAATCGGTGCTGCAAATCCACCGCACACAACATCACCTAATACATCATACAAAACCACATCGGGTTTATAATGTTCGAATAGTTCCATATCTTCAAGAAGCTGAAAAGTCGCAATAATTCCACGCCCCGCACAGCCAAGTCCCGGTGTCGGTCCGCCCGTCTCAATGCAGAGGATTCCTCCATAGCCTTCCTTTGAAATCTGCGCCAGCTCATCCGGCTCCTCGTCCTCTTCCCTCATATAATTCATTACCGGACGAAGTGGCTCACCACCAAGTAAATTAATGGTGGAATCCGCTTTCGGATCGCATCCGATCTGAATGACACGTTTTCCCATATTTGCAAAAGCTGCTGCAAGATTGGAAGTCACTGTGGATTTTCCAATACCGCCCTTTCCGTATACTGCTACCTTTAACATGCTATCCTCCTGTTATTTTCAACGCAAAAAACCATCTTTCGGGCAATCTGTCAGAAAGATGGTTCTGTAAATCCTTATTTCTTAACTATTCCTGCTCGGATCATCCTTGCCGTCAGAGTTTTTATTCATTTATATTAAAATTGTTCAACACAATTACCGTCGTATCTTTTTCACCAAATGCTCTGCAGATGAATGAATCAGATGCCGTAATTTTCCCAATCATTTTATCAGCTGTTATACAAATTAGTCAACACGAACTGCATGCTTCAATCCCCTACACCTGCATATTCCAACATATTTAAGCCTTTGACCTGTCCTGTTTTTCATAGGTATACTCTCACGTCATTTTATTTTCTACAGACAGTATACCATAAAAATCAGAAATTGCATCCTCTTCATTTGCACCAAATAGAAAAAATGACTCTGTGGAATTTGCCCACAGAGCCATTTTTTCTATATGCCTTTTATTTCAGATATCCGTTTGTAACCATATCTACAATCTCACCTGTCGGAATGGAAAATTCGACCATTCCCATATATCCCGGTGCTACTTCATACTTGTCAAATACAAGGGTAAGTTCTCCCTTCTCATTGACATAGAAATTCGTCTTATTGCTGATGGACTTGAAATTGAACTTATTGTTTTCATCGTCCACAAAATAGGTAACATCTGCATTCTCTTTCATCTGTGCCCGCATCTGTTCTTTGATATTGTCGGAAATCCGGTCAATATAGCCGCTTCCTTTTTTGAACAGATTTTTCAGAGTGATTTGTTTTCCGGATTTTTTATCCACACTGAAAATCTTTGCATAACTCTGGGAGCCGCCCATAGCAATTACCGTATCAATCCGCAGGCAAAACAGCTTGTCGTTGTCGGTTACAACCTTATATCCGGAAGTAAGGCTCTCATTTCCCTTCTCTCCCTTCTTTATGGCTGCCACATCTTTTTTATAATCTTTGATAAATTTATTCTGATAACTGGATATTGCAGCATTCAGTTTTTCACTTTCGCTTTTCATAACTTTTCCGTCTGTACCTGTAATTTTCACTTTCGGAATCTTTACACTGGCTTCCATCTGTTTGCCCTTCTGGTTGTTGGTATACTTCTTTGCCAGCGATACTTTATAAACCGGCAGACTTGTTTTTGCCTGTGTAACCACCGTTCCTGCTCCCATTGTCACCAGCATTGCCGCAGCAGCTACTGCAATACCTGTCTTTTTTAATACACTACTCAGTTTACTCATTTTATTTTCCTCCTTTTTTGTTTCTATCTATTAGACCATTCATCACACATAAAAGTTTCAGAAATACAAAAATTTCCATTTTATTTTTCTGCTGCCCGGCTTCATTGAAAAAAAACAGGAAAAAAGCTATAATAATATAAGTTTGCCATATAAAAGCAAATACAGATATTAACATAAGAAAGGGCGAAACATATGACTTCAGAACAACAAAATCCACTTGCCGTGGACAAAATTTCTTCGCTGATTCTGCGCTTTTCCGTACCGAGCATTATCGCCATGCTTGTCAGTGCGGTATACAACATTGCAGACCAGCTTTTTATCGGAAATGCGGTCGGCACACTCGGCAATGCCGCTACCAACATTGCATTCCCACTTGCCATGATGTGCACAGGACTTGGACTTCTGTTTGGAATCGGCGGTGCGGCAAGCTTCAACCTTCACATGGGTGCCGGCAAAAAAGAAAAAGCTCCCTATTTTGTCGGAAACGCCATCACAATGCTTCTTACCGTTGGCATCCTTCTTTTTGCCATAACCGAATTATTTTTGAATCCTCTGCTGGTCGGATTTGGTTCCCCAGCAGATGTTCTCCCGCTTGCCCGGCAATACGTCCGTGTGACGGCGATCGGTTTTCCTTTTTTAATTCTTACGATCGGAAGCGGACACTTAATCCGTGCAGACGGCAGCCCAAAGATGGCGATGTTTGTAAACATTTCCGGCGCCGTCATCAACATTGTATTGGATGCCGTGTTTGTTCTGGGATTCCACTGGGGCATGTACGGTGCTGCAGCGGCAACCGTGATCGGTCAGGTCATCTCTGCGATTATTGCGGTCTGCTATCTGTCACACTACCGCACAGTAACCCTGCACTCCGAGCATTTCCGGCCGAATGCTTCCCATCTGGCACAGATCTGCTCACTTGGCATGGCTTCTGCCATCAACCAGGTTGCCATGATGATCGTGCAGATTACGATGAACAACCTGCTAAAGCATTACGGTGCACAGTCCGTTTACGGAGAGTCAATTCCGATTGCCTGTTCCGGAATTGTCATGAAAGTCAACCAGCTTTACTTTTCCGTGATTATCGGCCTGTCACAGGGCAGCCAGCCGATCCAGAGTTTTAACTACGGTGCAAAACAGTACAACCGGGTAAAGGAATCGTATCGTCTGGCGATTACGGTCGGTGCCATTGTATCCATTGTATCCTTTCTGCTGTTTCAGATTTTTCCGCGACAGATCCTCGGTCTGTTTGGCAGCGGAAGCAAAGAATATTTTGATTTCGGTGTAAACTATTTCCGGATTTTCCTGCTGTTTACATGGCTTAATTTTATGCAGCCGATTTCCTCGACGTTTTTCAGTTCGATCGGAAAAGCATATAAGGGAACGTTTCTTTCTCTGACAAGACAGATTTTATTCCTGCTTCCTCTGCTTTTGCTTTTCCCGCGTTTCTGGGGAATTAAGGGAATTCTTTATGCGAGTCCGGTTGCGGATGTGTTATCTTTTGCAGTTGGATTGGCAATGGTTATACATGAATTCCAGTTGATCCGGAAGTTGGAAGTTTCTGAACAGAATACAACGACTTTCTAACATGAAAGTAAAAATATATTTTCCTGCAAAAAAGCGCGCAGCAAAAGGGGGACACCACTTTTTGCTGCGCGCATTTTTTACTGTTTCAAATCGGCTTTTATTTATTTTTCAGCCCCGATATGAGTTCTCAGCTTATTTTTGATCTCATTCTCAAGCTTCTCCACAAACTCATCCAGTGGAAGAACTGTGGTATCTTTTTCTCCATGCAGACGGAAGGATACGGTTCTGTCTTCTTTCTCATTGAAGCCGACAACCAGAAGATACGGCACCTTCTGCACCTGTCCTTCACGCATACGATAGCCAAGCTTCTCGGATCTGTCATCGAGTTCTACACGGACATCCTTTGCCTCTAATGCATCGCAGATTTCCTTTGCATAAGCAGTCAGTTCCTCGTTGTCTGTCTTAACCGGCATCACACGAACCTGAACCGGAGCCAGCCATGTCGGCAGATTTCCCTTGGTCTCCTCAAGAATATATGCCATGAAACGATCGAGGGAACCAAGGATTGCACGGTGCAGAACAACCGGTGTCTTCTTCTCGCCATCGCGGTCTACATAAGACAGATTGAATTTTGCCGGGAGACAGAAATCAAGCTGGCAGGTAGAAAGTGTGATCTCATTGCCGACTGCAGGCTGTACGTTTACATCCAGCTTTGGTCCATAGAAAGCAGCCTCTCCAATTTCCTCTGTATAATCAATTTTCAGATCATTCAATACCGTGCGGAGTGCATCCTCTGCCTTGTTCCACATAGCATCATCATCATGATACTTTTCTTTGTTTGCCGGATCACGCAGAGACAGTACACAACGGTAATTGGTAATTCCGAAATCCTTGTAGGTACTAAAAATCAAGTCTACAACCTTGGTAAACTCATCCTCAATCTGCTCCGGTGTTACAAACAGATGCGCATCGTTCTGACAAAAATGTCTGCCTCGCTCGATACCCTTTAACGTTCCGCTGGATTCGTAACGGAAATCATGTGCGATCTCACCGATACGGATCGGCAGATCCTTATAGGAATGTCTTCTGTTTGCATAGATCATCATATGATGCGGGCAGTTCATCGGACGAAGAACGAAAGACTCTCCCTCCATCTCCATTGGTGGGAACATGTTTTCTTTGTAGTGATCCCAGTGACCGGATGTCTTGTACAGATTTACGGTACCGACACAAGGAGTCATAACATGCAGATAGCCCAGCTTTCTTTCCTTGTTCTTGATATAATTCTCCAGCTCCTGCCAGATCACATATCCCTTCGGAAGGAACATCGGAAGTCCACGGCCAACCAGATCATCAACCATAAACAGGTTCATGTCCTTTCCGATTTTTCTGTGATCTCTTTCCTTTGCTTCCTCTAAAAGCTTAAGGTGTGCCTCCAGCTCCTCTGCGGTCGGGAAACATACACCATAAATTCTCTGCAGCACTTTGTTTTTGCTGTCACCTTTCCAGTATGCACCAGAGTGACGGATCAGCTTGAAGTTTCTGCAAAGTTTTACATTGTCTACGTGTGGTCCACGGCACAGATCCGTAAAATCGCCCTGATCATATACGGTAATATTTCCATCTTCCAGATCGGAGATCAGATCCAGTTTATACTCATCATTCTGGAACATTTCCATAGCCTCTGCCTTAGAAACTTCACGTCGCATGATTTTCTTTCCGGATTTTGCAATCTTTTTCATCTCTTTTTCGATCTTTTCGATATCCTCATCACGGATTACATCTTCCCCAAGATCTACATCATAGTAAAATCCCTCTGCAACAACCGGTCCAACCCAGAATTTTGCCTGTGGGTACAGATGCTTGATTGCCTGTGCCATCAGATGTGCACAGGAATGATTCAGTGTTTTTAATTCTTCATTTTCCTTAAAGTTTACCATTTTACGTTAACTCTCCTTCTTTTGGTATGGAAATAAAAAAGCACCCCGGATATGCATGACATATCTAAGGGTGCTTTATACACGGTTCCACCTTAATTCTTTTACTCTTTGGCTTATAACGCAGCTACACGGTGACGCTTCTTTCGCGCACAGCTCAGGAGTGGTCTTCATGAAATCTTTCCATAAACGGCTCACACCATCTACCGTTCTCTCTGTATGTTTCAATTTCACTACTTGTTCCGTCAATGCTTTTTTCTATTCTTATGCATTGTACCACGTTCTGATTTCTAATACAATAGGGTAATTTTGCTAATCTGCTTTTTCATCCATATAAGTAATTTTCAGATCGAACGACCATGGAATATCGGAAAGATACTGTTCCTTATAATAATTGTTTCCGTTTGTTATTTTTTTCCGGAAGCGGAAGGAATCCGGCGTAAAAATTACAAGCAGATATGTATTTCCTTTCTTTAAGCGATACGTATTTTTTTCAGATTCCATACTGTATCTGGAAATACTGTCTTTTTTCTTCTGCAGTTCCCTCTGGATAGCGCTTGTATACCCTGCCGAATTTTTTATTGCACGCTTCGCACTTCTCGTAAGTTTTTTCGATGCGTTGACATCATACCATACTTTGCCATAACCACTTGCAAAAGTTCTGGAAAGAAACTGATAGTAGGTACTGTTCCATGGGTCATAAATCTCATACCCGCTTTTTAACTCTTTTGGCAGAAACATGAGATAATTGTTATCATTATAGATCACTTCATTCTTGGATTTTCCCTTAAAATCACTTTCCGTAAACTGGTATTTACCGCTCTTTCTACATTGAAATTTTACAAACGAGACATTTTCACCAACACCATCATCATCCACATAACTGGTATTTGCTTTTCCGGTCATTCCAGGCACATTGATACTATTCCTGCCCTCTTTTAACGCCGGTACCAGCTGCATCGTGTAATTATACACACTTTTTGAAATCAGTTTTCTCTCATAGGCGCTTGTCTCCATCTGTCTGTAAGTCAGTTTATCGGCATTGGACTTATTTACCAGATTTCCTGTCATCAGTGCTGTAACGGAATGCACCATTGCCGCATCCGCATAATCCATTTCAACCGGTGTCACAGCAAGCGCTGCCAGAATCACAGCCAGAACAAAACAAACTCTCTTTTTCCACATTTGTCTGAGCATAAATAAATAATCCTTTTTTGTTATTATTTTATTCTATCTTTCCGATTCCTTCAAGTACTTTCTGCTCTATTTTCATTATCTCATAAATAAAACCATCAGCCACCTTACCGCAAATGCTGCCACCCAGGCGATCATACACTGCCAGATCACCATGCCAACTGCCCATTTTCGTCCAAGTTCCCGGCGAATGGAAGCAATTGCTGCAATACACGGCGTGTACAACAGACTAAATACCAGAAGTGAAGCTGCCGCTACCGGTGTCAATGCATCCTTTACTGCTCCTCCAAATAAAATTTCCAGAGTTGAGATCACGCTCTCCTTTGCCATAACGCCGCTGATCAATGAAGTACAGATCCTCCAGTCTCCCAGTCCAAGCGGTGCAAAAATTGGAACCAGGCAGTTTGAAATCATCGCAAGAATACTGTCTTTAGAATCTGCCACCAGATTAAAATGCAAATCAAATTTCTGTAAGAACCAGATACAGATCGTTGCTACAAAAATAACGGTAAATGCTTTCTGCAGGAAATCTTTTGCTTTCTCCCACAAAAGCTGCATAACATTTTTCAGCCCCGGCAGACGATAATTTGGCAGCTCCATGACAAACGGAACCGCATCTCCACGGAACAGTGTTTTCCGATACAACAACGCAACCAGGATTCCAATCACAATTCCGGTCAGATACAAAGCACACATCACGAGTGCTCCATACTCCGGGAAAAATGCGCTGGTAAAAAATGCATAAATCGGCAGTTTTGCCGAACAGCTCATAAACGGAGTCAGCAAAATCGTCATCTTCCGGTCTCTCTCACTCGGCAGCGTGCGGGTCGACATCACCGCCGGAACTGTACATCCAAATCCGATGAGCATCGGTACAATGCTTCGTCCGGAAAGTCCGATTTTTCGCAGAAGTTTATCCATAAAAAATGCAACTCGCGCAATGTAACCACTGTCTTCCATCAATGACAGAAAGAAAAATAATGTTACGATAATTGGCAGGAAACTCAGTACACTTCCGACTCCGGCAAAAATACCGTCAATGATCAGTCCGTGAAGCACTTCATTGACTCCCGCTGCCGTCAGCGCACGGTCTGTCACATTAGACAGTGCGTCAATCCCCATGGCAAGCAGGTTCTGTAAAAAAGCGCCGATCACATGGAACGTAAGGAAGAACACCAACAGCATAATACCGATAAAACATGGAATTGCTGTATATTTTCCGGTCAGAATCCGATCGATTTTCTCACTGCGGATGCGCTCCCGGCTTGCCTTCGGCTTTACTACCGTTTTCTCGCACACCTTTTCGATGAAATTAAAACGCATATCCGCAATCGCCGCACTGCGATCGAGCCCACGCTCTTTTTCCATCTGTACAATCAGATGTTCAATTGCTTCCTGCTCATTCTCGTCCAGTTCCAGTTTCTGCAGAATCAGATGATCCCCTTCAATGATCTTAGAAGCTGCAAAACGCAGAGGAATTCCCGCATGCTCTGCGTGATCCTCGATCAGATGGCTGACTGCATGAATACAGCGGTGCACGGCTCCACCAAACTCATTTTCACTACAGAAATCCTGTCGTCCCGGCCGCTCCTGATATTTTGCGATATGCAGTGCATGCCTTACCAGTTCATCCACTCCCTCATTTTTTGCAGCAGAAATCGGGACCACCGGCACACCCAGCATCGCTTCCATCCCGTTTACATCCACCGATCCTGAATTTCCGGTCATCTCATCCATCATATTGAGTGCCACAACCATCGGGATATCCATTTCCAGCAGCTGCATCGTCAGATACAGATTCCGCTCGATATTGGTTGCATCAATAATATTGATGATCGCCTTTGGTTTATCCTCCAGCACAAAATTTCTTGAAACAATCTCCTCACTGCTGTAAGGGGACATCGAATAGATTCCCGGCAGATCTGTCACCAAAGTGTCTGGGTATCCTTTGATCGGTCCATCCTTGCGGTCAACCGTAACCCCCGGAAAGTTTCCGATATGCTGGTTTGAACCGGTCAGCTGGTTAAACAGCGTCGTCTTTCCACAATTCTGATTTCCCACCAGCGCATATGTAAGCCTCGTCTTTTCCGGCAAAGGGTTTCCATCCCCTTTTACATGATACTTTCCTTCTTCGCCCAGTCCCGGATGAACCGACTGATTAATGTTTCTGGCTCCTTCATGCTTTCTGGTACGGGAAGAAATCTGCTCAATTGTAATCTGATCTGCATCTGCCAGCCGAAGAGTCAGCTCATACCCATGGATCTGCAGTTCCATCGGGTCGCCCATTGGAGCAAACTTAATCACCGTCACTTCCGCTCCCGGAATCACTCCCATATCCAGGAAATGCTGGCGTAGCGCACCCTCGCCGCCAACCGTTTTTATAACGGCATTTTTACCAATTTCCAATTCTTTTAATGTCATATTTTTATCCTTTGAATTTCCTCTTTATATTTATTGATAATTTTTCTTAATTATACACGTAAATTGCCAAAAGAGAAAGTTTTTCAACAAGAAAATATAAAAAAGAACAGTTCTACAAAGTTAGACTCTTATACATGGAAATCGTTTTTTCGTTCGTCTCCCCGTAAATAAAATAATAGTCAATCTGATCCTCGCCCAGCGTACTGATATAAGGACCATAGGTTTTGATATTACAGAGCAAAACGGTTTCTTTTGCCGCTATCCCAAGCCCATACCCCTTCCTGGATAAAACAAGAGGCATCCGCATAGGCTTTCCTCCAAAAGAAATATACTTTGCCTTTGCACGCAGCACGAGCAGATCCGTAGAAAGAATTCCCTTTGCATTAATCTTTTCCGAAGAATCCCATTCAAAAAATTCCCAGGTCTGCTGATCCATAATCAGGCGCGGTTCCACGGAGCGTTCCTTTAACAGTACCGTCCCATCTGCTGTTTCAAATTGTATGGCACCTGTTTTTTTATCAATCACAGCACTGACTTTTTCCGTGGAAACTTTTAATGCCGTCTTTGACTCTCTGACACTCCACGAAAAAACATCCGTTGCCTCCGGTTTCCAGTAGGTATCCTTGATTTCTGTCGTCACACCTTTGACGAAACTTACCCTTATCACCTCGGGTGTCATCGGTGTCAGCCGAAGAATTCCTGCCATACTTGCAATGTCTATATGCTTTTTCGTTTTTTTGGCCCATTTCACCGTATAATTCATGCGGGAATGTCCACGTACCGGTAGCAACCGGTTATCCGGCAGATCCCCAAATGCATAAGGAGACGGATTGATCTGCGCAATCTCCGGGGCCTTCGACACCTTTGAAACCGGATGGATGACAGATTTCTCTTTCTCGGGTACTGACTTCTCCGAACCCGGATGGATGACAGGTTTCTCTTTCTTGGGTACTGACTTCTCTGAAACTGGATGGATGTCAGGTTCCTCTTCCTTCGGTGCAGACACCTCGATCCGTTCCGGACCGATATAACTTCGCGCATTGCGTTCCTTATCCGCCTCCGTCCGTCGCTGCTGCTCTATTTCTTTTTGCGTAAAGGTTTTCTTTTCATATTCCTTTGCCTTGGTCAGTGTTTCTGCTGCAAACACTTTCTGCTTTTTCTCTTTTGAAACCGGATCTGTCAGAATTCTGCTCAGATTTCCGTGATACAACACCACAAGCTCATGCAGCGCGCGGGTTGCCGCAACATACAAAAGTTTCACATGTCCGTTATCTGCCGGATATTTTTTCTGCGTCGGATCATACAAAAGAACCGCATCAAACTCCAGTCCTTTCGTGTAGGCAACCGAAAGCACCATAACACCGTCTCCAAATTCCGTAGTCCCCGGGTTACAGTCCACAATCTCCATATAAGATTTCAACTGTTCCGCCAGCTCTGCTGCCTCTTTTTCCTCACGACAGATCACCGCAATCGTTTCATATCCATCTTGCTGCCACTTCCGGATCGTGTGTACCGTCTCTTCTAAAAGCGCTGTTGCATCCGGCTGTTTCTCCACCCGCACGGCTGCTTCATGCCGGATAATCGGCTCCACCGGATACACAGCAAAATCTCCATGCCGCAAAATATCATTTGCAAATTTGGAAATTTCCACCGTATTCCGGTAACTTTTCCGCAACAGCCCAAACGCATCATACGTACCGGTCAGCACCAGTTTCCGCAATTCCTCCCAGTCATTTAGCCCATACCGGAAATGTATGTTCTGGGAAGTATCCCCCATGATCGTGTATGTGCATCCCCGCAGACAATAGTGCAGACAGCAATATGCCATCATTCCAAAATCCTGTGCCTCATCGATGACCACATGACTGGCCTCCCGCACCGGATCAGTTTCCTTGATCCGCTTGTAAATATAGGCAAGCGCTGCAAGATCGTATACATCAAAAGAAGTTTCTGGTATATCTACTTCTTTCCCGGCAACTGCCTGCACCTGTAAGAATTCCCGGTAAAAATCGTAAATAGATGTCTTCCATTTTCCATCTCCAAAAAAAGAAGCATATTTCTTATCCAGTGCCTTTTTTACTTTTGCCGGATAGGATATTTGTTTTCCCAGAACTTCGTTTTCGTATTTGGAATATAAAACCTCGTTGAGCATAAGAATTTTGCTCTGCATGGAAAGATCCGGATGTTCCCGCAGATAAGTATTGATCAGCACATGCCCGACCAGAAGTGTCTTTGTGTTTTCCAGATAAACTTCCTCGTGTGAAATTTCCCTCTGTTCATAAGCTGCACAATATAATTCCAGATCATGAAACCACTCACGTTTTCCTTTCTGCGCATTCTTTTCATCATCTTTTTCCAGGAGGTGAAAACGATATTTCCGTTCATCCCAATCCTCATACAACAGACGGATGAACAGCTGTTCCATCGTCATCTGCCGGATGCCATACACATCCAGTTCCGGCAATACCCCCGTAATGTAATTCAAGAGTATCCGGTTGCTCCCTATAATATAGAAATCTTCCGGCCGGAAATCATCGCTGTAATTGTATAAAATATAGGAAATACGGTGCATGGCGACGGTTGTCTTTCCCGAACCGGCTACACCCTGTACAATGATATTGGTCTTTGGCGAACGCCGGATAATCAGATTCTGTTCTTTCTGAATCGTTGCAATGATCTCACCGAGCACCGCCTTCTTGTTTTTCGCCAGATACTTTGTCAGAAGTTCATCATTTGCCACCACATCGGAATCAAAAAAATCTTTCAGATGATCATTTTCAATCTCATACGTGCGTTTCCGTTTCAGGTCAATCGTAAAGGTTCCCTCCGAACTGACGGTATACTGACATGGCCCCAGACCACTCTCATAATATACCGATGCAATCGGTGCTCTCCAGTCCAATACGACCGGTTCCGAGTTATTTTTTGCAATTCCCACTCTTCCGATATAGTAAGACTCGTCCCCTTTTACATTCGGATCTTTGAAATCAATTCGTCCAAAATACGGTTTCCTGCGCGCTTTCTCATAACGCACCAGATCATACTCATTTTCCTTCAGACGCGCGGTTGCATTATTCCACAACGCCAGGCCTTCCTTATCCTGTGCCTCATACACGTCCAGCAGGTCTTCCAGATCCTCGTTCACTTTCCGGATATCTGCTCTGGCGCGTTCAAGATTTTGCTGTGCAATCCCGATAATCTCCTGCAGTTTTTGTTCTTCGGCCTCCCGCGTCAGTCCCGGAAGCATGTTTTTCTGTTCCAAATGTATTACCCTCCTGTAATTTACAGAATGTTTGAAAGACACAGGTTTCGCAACCGGCGTGTCAGGGAAAACGTGCCTGCATCTTTTTTCTGTGCTCCCATAAGGATCGTGATATCCTGTTCCGGCAGATTTGCAAAATATGCGCCCAGCCAGCCATCCCAGCCATATTCTCCCTTTACACAGATTCCCTGCTGCAATTCAGGTGCCACACATCTCCGCATAAAATTTGCATAGGTATACCCTTCCAGTCCGATCCACTGCTGCATTGCCTGCTGCTGGTTTGCCGACATACTGCCAGCTTGTCCCAGGTGCAAATACCAGTGGACATGCCGCAATTTTTTCTGCCATTTCCTGTGTGCTCACCGGGTGATCACTTTCCAGACGCGCACATGCTTCCTCAAACACTTTTGTGACTGCACGTCCACCCATGGTCTGTTCCTCCGGATATACCAGCCCGGAAGTCATCGCCAAAAGATCATGCATCAGTATCGGCCTCTCCGGTGTATACAATTTTCCGTCTCGCTCCACTTTCTGGTGTGCAAATGCCGGAAGGATATCCGCTACCGGCTCGTACAGATCAAGCATTCCTCTTTCCATCAGAATCATTGCCGCCACTGCTGTAATCGGTTTTGTCATGGAATATAACCGGAAAATCGTATTCCGTTCGATTGGTTTTTCCGCTTCCCGGTCCGCCCTTCCAGCCTGTGCATAGACCAGTTCTTCATTTCCTTTTGTTATGAGAAGATTAGCACCCATGACTTCGCCGGAGGCGATGGAATGTAATATCAGATCTGTAGCCTGTTGCGTTAATTTTTTCAACATTTTTTCTCCCTGTTTCATCCCGTTTTTCACTATTTATAAAATTTTACTCTTAATTCGTAGAATGTGCAATTTATTTTACTTTAAAATTAAAAAGAAACGGTCACCATACTTTCAACTTTAAAAATACAGTGACCGTTCTACTCGGTTTCGCTATTCAATTTTTTATTCCTTTCTTTTGTAATTTAATTCTTCCAGCTCACAAATGTTTCCACCTGTTTAGAAAATTAGTGATATGTATGCTCTATATTGAATAATAATCTGAAGTATGCTCTCTCGCTTTTTATAGAATGAACTTCTTCCGCACATCCTACCCTCAAATTACCTTCCGTGGTATCTTTCCGCAGTATCTTCATCTGTAAAATGTCTGTACATATCCATTGCCTTCCATCGTCTCTGTTATCCTCTACTAATAACTTTAAGAATTATTCTCATCCATTTGAAAAGGCTTTTCCTGCTGAAAACTATCAGACACTACCACACTTACCATGAAGTTTTGGATTTTACTTATCGTCCCATTGGACTGTACCTCCTCTTCTCATTCAATTCCTGCTTACTCCAAGCTTCTCTTTATTTCCAATTGGCTTCCCAACCGCTTGGTTCGATTGGAAGTCTTGTGTAATTAGGTCTTGTTTGTTTTGTTGACTGTATATTACCATATGCGTTTTATATTGTCAACTATTTTACGAAATATTTTTATTTTTTCTTTTTATTATTTATCTGTATTCAAATTGTGTGTATTTTATATTCAAATATGCATTTTTAACTGAAAGTTTAAAATGCAAAAAACACGGCAAAAATCCTGATAATACAGTCCCATCTTTTTTAAGGTTTCATCGATTCCCGCTATTGCCTGCTCATATGTCTTGTGCTCTGCTGCAACTTTTGACACAACAAATAAGTCTTCTCTCGGGATTCCACAGGTGCGGACCCCTTCCCCGACACCACGCTCATTAAAATAACTCTGCGCCGTATCAATTGCACGGTATCCAACTTTAAGCGCATCGAGTACGCATCTTTCACATTCTTCCTTTGTAACCTGATATACGCCGTATCCGAGGATCGGCATCTTAACTCCATTGTTCAATGTAACGTATTCCATTTGCAATTCCTCCTTCTTGAAACATCAGCCCATTTCATTTTATCTGTCCTTATTATAAAGAAAACGAGACCTGATAAGAAGTCTCGTTTTGTTATGCAGTATAAACCTTTAGGTTTGCGCTTATACACACATCCTTATTTGATCTGCCGGATAGCCTTTATCAATCGCTTGACCTTATCCGACGGGGTTTTCGAGTGAAGTATTCCAAACGGCATGGCGTAATCCCATTCCACCGGAATAATTTTGATCAACGGATGAACACTTTCCCAGCTTTTGAACGCAAGAAGAACCTCATTCTCATTCTCACACCGGTTAAACGCTTCCACATTATACAGATCAAAATCTACGATGTTGATTTCCGGATGATTCCTGATCATATCATCTCTTAACCGATCTCCGTAATAACTCCAGCCTCTTTGCATGAGCATGAAATTTTCTCCCGCCAGATCATCCAATGTAATCTTTTTCTTTTCCGCCAGCCTATGATGAATCGATACCGCTACACAAAACGGTTCTCTTGAGATCTCGGTGCCGTCGCATCCTCTGAGTTTTAACATTGTTTCATCAAATATTCCGGCTACAACATCGATATTCTGCCCCAGATTTGCCAATATCTCTCTTGCATTCTCCAAGGTATTTTCAAATGTGATCAGCTTAAACTTCATATCCGGATATAGATTCTGGATCTGTGGCCACAGATCCACAAATACCTGTGGCGGCGTCATCGGCGAGATTCCGACGCGTATCACATCGTCCGATACCTGCATTGCCTCTTTCGCCCGCTGCACCGACTCCTTGCAATACCCGATGATATATTTTGCGTCATTGTAGATCGACTGTCCGGCTTCCGTTACCACAAGCCCTCTGTGCGTCCTGTCAAAAAGCTTCATACCAAGACTTGCCTCAAGCGAATTGATCTGTTTGATGACCGCCGGAGCCGATATATACAACTGTTCCGCTGCCTTGCTGAAACTTCCCGCCTCAACAACGCACAAAAACGTATCCAACTGCGGATTATACATCATGTCCGTTTCCTCCTACAATGAATTTAACACTCCCTGGATTCCGTCACGCTCGTAGATTCCCTTATAATAGGCAACTTCCTCCTCGATCAGCTGATCGATCACCTGCATGCCGAGAAGTTCCACCGGAGCTTTATCATCCGTCAAAATATAATCGCCTTTTCCGTATGGAGTGCTATCCGCGTATACCGTCTCCATCATGTTTCTTAAATCAGCATTTGTGATCTGCTTTGTATTTGCCTGCAGATTCTCCATGATCGACGGATTGTTCGATGCAAAAAGCTCGCGGTTCGTCGTATTCGCCACATCAACCGTATACTCCGCGTCAAACACCTGACCGATCGTATCGGAGAGATACTGATTGATGTTGCCATCTCCGCTGCCGCGCATGTTCATATTTACGACCATCACGCCGTCCTCGTTCAGATGATCCTTAACCAGTGTAAAAAATTCAACGGATGACATCTGGAAAGGAATCGTGATATCCTGATAGGCATCCACCATGATCACATCGTATTTCTTATCCATCGCATTCAGATAAGCTCTGCCGTCATAGGTCGTGACCGGCACATCCTCGGAGAGTGAGAAATACTTGCGCGAAAGCTGCGTGATCTTCTCATCGATCTCCACACCTTCCACGTTCATATCCCCGAGATACTTCCGGCACTGTGTCGCATACGTTCCCGTTCCCATTCCAAGGATCAGCACATCCATATCCGATGGATTCTTATCCGCCAGCATGAGCGGTGCCGCCATCGCGTAATCATAATACATGCCTGTCAGCCTGTCCTGCTTCATATAGACCGACTGCACACCAAAAAGCACGTTGGTCGACAGTCTTACCGACGTGTCATCTTCCGATACCTGCAGATAATTGTAGACCGATTCACCCTCATAGGTGAGATTCTTCTCCCAGAATGCAAACGAATCCGAGTAACCAAGACCGCAGCACAGTGCAAAGATTACCACCGATACGATCACTTTCTTTTTGCCTGCGCGGACATTGACAAAATACACGATTGCCAGAACCAGTAGAATTCCCGAGAAGATCAGAAACGTGATAGACGTTCCGACCGCCGGAATCGTCACGAAGGTCGGCACAAACGTACCGATGATACTTCCGATCGTGTTGAATGCCCCGAGTGTACCGACTGTCTTACCGTTATCATCCAGACTGTCCACCGCATATTTTACAAGCGACGGTGTCACGGTTCCCAGTAAGAAAAGAGGAAATACAAAGATGACCATACATGCTGCAAACGCTGCAATGATCAAAAAATGATTGCTCACCGTAAAAATCAAAAGTGCCGAGATTCCGAGCACGATATATTTGCCCACCACCGGAATCAGAGCGATCCAGATCGCAGCGATCAGGATTCTCGTGTACAGGCGGTCCGGATTCGGCGACTTGTCCGCACTTCTTCCTCCGTAAATATTGCCGAGCGCCATCGCGATCATGATGGTTCCGATAATGATCGTCCAGACGATCTGCGACGAACTGAAATACGGTGCCAACAGACGGCTCGCTCCCAACTCTACTGCCATAACGGACATTCCCGCAAAAAACTCCGTCAGATACAAAAATAACTTATTCTTTAAAATTACGGTCTGTTTCATATTGCCTCCCTGCTTTAAGCTGTTACGTTTATATTACAACTTAAAGTAGGGTCCAAGTCAATACTTTTCTTTTCGAGACGCTTCTGGGCTTCTTTCTTCTCTTTGATGCGTTTTTGCTTATGCATCTCTAAGATCTTTTTCTCCCACGTATCTCTCTTGTCCTTGTCCAGCTTCGTTTTTTCGCGCGACTCATCCCCGTTATCGTCTTCCGTGATCGCCCAGCCGCTCACACTGCCATCCGCATTGATGATCGTTCCTGCCGCTTTCACATGGGAACCGGCAGGCGCCCAGTCCATGGCGCCGCTTGAGATCAATTTTGCGCAATCATAGATCAAAGCCTCATACTCGATCCGCTTGTCCGGATTATTCTGCATCTATGCCAAAATAATCGGTGTGATCTGAATGTTATTCGTACCTTTCTGCGAAAAAGCCTGCGTGTTTGTCGAGAAGTTCACGCCCGGGTAGCGATCCAAGAGCCCATTTAATGTCGCGGATTCTCCACTGTCCGCTTTCACTTTTGCATAACTTAGAGCTGCTTCCGACACCCAACTGTTTCCAACTTTTACTGCCATGTTTTCCCTCCTGTTATACTCTTACTGAATGTACGGATATTCGTATCATACACATTTGCAACACTTTCCTGCATCTGTGCCTTTTTTCGTGCTGCCTCCCACTGCGCCTTCATCAGTTCCTTCATTCTCTTCCTGCATATTCTTTAACATCACTCCGTCCTCCTGTTCTTTACTGAACCAATCATAACGCTGATTCTTTAGAATTACTGTGGTGTTAATAAACAGAGATATACTCTTTATTTTAGTGATACTGTTGCATGTGCACAACCAATTTCATACTGTCCGTTTTTGTGTATGCGCTTACAAGATCATGTACGAAAAATAAGGAAGGGTGCAGTCTGTACACCCTTCCATGCAGTTTCAAATCATACAAAGCCTGTTCATTTCTCTCTCATACCGAAACGGATGATCCGACAGAATTTCATCTGCTGGAACTTCTTCCCGATTGACACTATAAACCATTTCCTGTAGCACCTGTTCATCCAGCCATGTCTTTTCTGACATGACAATTGTTTCATGTATACTACACGGTATAATGATATGATTTTCACCTGCCATGTCTGCAATAATTTTGAGAAGTCCATCATAACAGATCACACCTGCACCATTTATTCTAAAGATATTTGTCAATATCAACATGTCATCCACGCCTTCCCTGTACCGCAATCACTGGTTTTATTGAAGCCCCATCATGTACCACCAATCCTGCGATAAAAAAATCCAGCTTCACATGAGCCGGACTTTCTATTGCCATTATTTAGTTTTTCTGCCTCCATAATCAATCCTTGCCTTTCTCTCTGATAAAATTTATAATTGTTTCATGCTTCCGCTTCGTGTAACCGAAGCTTTTGTTTATCCATACTTCATAGCCTTTTTGCTCCTTTCTGTAATTGCTTTAGTGATAAAAAGAATTACTCTCTTCACTAATAGGAGAAATACGGCTACAAAATCGGAAGTGTTTTGAAATTATTTTTGAAAAAATTTTTAAGGACTGATTAAATTGCCAAAATATGAGGAACTAAAAGCTTTCCGCAAACAAAACTTAATACCGGAATACAACGATTCTTCCAGTGAGAAAACTATGCTGCACAGGGAAGCCCGTGCATTGGCAATCAGCCGTCTTGAAGAAAGTGCACGAACCGAGGAAGAATTCGCAAATGTTATATCGTGGTGGGATAAACTTGATGACAACAGGGAACGCAGAGAGCGGTACCATGAAATCGGACGCTCTGAAGTACCGCTTGAATGGCACGCCTCTGATTATATCCTGCCCGGTAATGCCAACTATGATATGGTGCTGTGGCAGCAGATACTTGCCGGCGATTTTATTGATTATATCTTTGATGAGCCGGATTACATCCATGAGCTTGTACGCAGTCAGGATTTATGCCTGATATTAAAGAATATGAAGGAACACCAGAAACAGCTTTTGTACTATGTGGTTGTCCGTTCATATTCCACACTCCAATACGCTGAGTTGAACGGAAAGACTGACCGCAATGTGCGTGGTGTGAGGGAAACTGCCATAAAGCAGATAAGAAAGAAATATAAGACTGCTCTTGAAACAAGGCTGCTTCATCTGCCTTGGACACTTACATTGGACGAAAAATATTTTCTTGAAAACGGGGTAAGAACTAAAGACGAAAAGAATTCTGAAAAACAGTGACTATGCTGCCTGAAATAAATAACAGGGTAATATGATACTTTTAATGTTTTGTCAAAAGAAAATTGCGTTGAAATTTCAGAATGATAACCCTTGACCTATAATGTGTAATCGAATAGAATTGTTAATAGATTACAGTTTCTTTATATAGAAGTTATACGAATTGAATTTCAGACGATTGCTCTGATTCCAGTGAAATCAGATTGGAGGCTTTTCATGAAAAATCTATTTGAACATACCAGTTCCCCATGGATACGGTACAGCAGTTATGAATACCGTACCGCCGAGGATGGGACTTTATATATTGTAGTATCTGCGGATGCCAAACCAGAAATGTATAATCCTATGAAAGATGCAGAATCACTTGTACTGGATGCTGTCAATATCGGTTTGCAGGTCATGCATAAAGCACCAGAAGATGAACTGAAAAGTATGGTTCTTCGTTTCATCAATTCCTACGGATTTTTAGGCTTTATGACTGCACTTCCGACAACTGCGGAATTTATCACCTATGAATCTGTATATCTTCCAAAAAACCATTTTATTAAAGAAGAATCTCTATCAACAGAAAGTTATCTCGATTATTTTTATCCATTTGATAAGATGGATTTTCACAAAAAAGGGGTAGAATCAAGTTGGTCGGTATCCGACAAGGATGGCATTGCAATCGCACTTGCAACGGGAAAGAATCCACAGGCTGTTACGATGAGTTTTCAGAAGGAATATGCAGAACGCTATGACTGGCTGGTGAAAGAATTTTCCGACTGGGCGTTTACCTTTACTACAAGCTTCTTATATTATTTGGACTATGACCGTCTGGACGAACAGACAAAAAACCTGTATCGTCAGGGTATGTCTGCATTTGGCGGCATATCCCCGACTTACCATATCGCATTAGCGGAAAATACCCCGGTTATCGTATGGAACTTCCATTCCCTGCTCGTCATGATCCAGATGTGCTTCTCTTTTATGCTTACGGATTCTGACTGCGATATGAAACTGTGTAAGCACTGTGGCAGGGCATTTATCGCAAGCCGTAAGGGAAATGAGTTCTGCTCTCCGAAATGCAAGAATCAGTATAATGTCTATAAAACAAGGGCTAAGAAAAATAAAACAGATGAATAATGAATAAATGACATATCTGGAGGAAATACTATGGACAATATGATTAGAATTGATAAAGATTATGTCGAATGGCTGAAACATGTTAAAAAAAGATTTAAAAATACACAAATAAAAGCATCTATCAAGGTTAATGACGAGTTGCTTAGGTTCTACTGGTCAATCGGCAAGGATATCGTTAACATGCAGGCTGAAAGCAAATGGGGCGGTGCTTTTTTTGAAACTTTAAGTGAAGATTTAAAAAAGATGTTCCCAGGTGCAAAAGGATTTTCAACCACTAATTTGAGATACATGAAAAGATACTACAATTTATTTGGTGAAATTCTGCCCCAACTTGGGGCAGAATTACCGGAGGCTACAAATCTGCCTCAAGTTGGGGCAGAAATATATGCCATTCCATGGGGACATATAAAATTAATTGTTGATAAATGCAAAGATGAACCCGAAAAAGCAATGTTCTTCGTTGATGAAGTAATAAAGAATAACTGGTCAAGAGCTGTTCTTCTAAACTTCCTTGACACTAATCTATATGAACGCCAAGGCAAGGCAATAAGTAATTTTCAAACAACACTACCGGCTTACACCGGTGATTTAGCTCAGGAAATAACAAAAGATCCTTACAATTTTGATTTTATTGCTTTAAATCGTGACTATAACGAAAAAGAATTAAAAGATGCCCTGACCGAAAAGGTTATGAATCTTTTAATTGAAATGGGAAAAGGGTTCGCCTTTGTCGGTCGAGAATACCCTTTACCTATAGAAGGCACAGAGGAATATATTGATTTGTTATTCTACCATCTAAACCTACATTGTTATGTCGTAGTAGAGGTCAAAATAAAAGAATTCAAATCTCGTGATATTGGTCAGATAGGTACTTATATAAACATTGTTGACGATATTGTCAAAATGGATTCCGATGGAAAAACTATTGGCTTGATCATCTGCAAAGAAAAAAATAATGTATTAGCCAAATATGCTGTTAACAGTTCCAACGAACCAATAGCAATTTCAGCATACGAATTATCGAATTTCTTACCAGAAAATCTTGCAACATTACTGCCTTCAACGGATGAGCTGGAATCTCGATTACTGCTAGATGAAGCAGTCAATGAGAATGATAATAACAACCAATAGCTCCATTCTCGTATATATGGTAAGACAAAGCAGGAACCATGACGATTCCTGCTTTATTCTTATCTATAAATCAGATCATGCAACACTACTTCCTCTGCTCTGCTCCGGATGTTATTCATCTTCCGCACCCATCCGAGCTGATCTACTGACTTCAAGTGCTCCGTCACACCTTCACGCTCAGCCATTCTTACCGTAAGCATATCCATCATGTCATTGTATTCCATATCTACTTCTTCCAGATGTTTCCACAATTTTTCCGTAAGGACCAGATGTGTATACATGGCATGATAATTTTCAAACAAATACCTCTGTCGCATTCTGCCATATTTGCCAATCTGATAATTGCTTCCATCTTCCAATTCCAAATCTGGAATCAATACATCGCCTCCCCAATGATATGTTAACTCCATACGCTGCTCCTTCCTTTGTGCTAAATGTTTACAGTTTCAGTTAAAAGAGTATCACCTTCTTAATATAACATCTGCAATCTATCATTCACCACAAATGAGCCAGCCGCCTATGTTGTGTTATATCCGCGAACAATGAGCCAAGCTGACACGCTGGCGTGTCAATTTGGCGAATGTCGCGAGAGTCAAATGCTTGCATTTGACTAGCAGATGGAGGTTTCCGCTAAACAACACTGTTTGGGAAATCTGACATCTACACTTCACAACATATCACTTCATTGCCGTACGCCTGCGCCGTATCAATCATGCGATAACCAATTTTTACGGCTTCTCTTACCACTTCTGCCACTTTGCTATCATCGATAAACCAGGTACCGAGTCCTAATTTGGGGATTTTAATTCCGTTTTCCAGTGTATATGTATTTTCTAACATGTTTTTCTTCCTTTCAATGTATATTTTATATTTATTTATACTTCCCTATTTTTCCTCATTCCATACTTCTTTTGCCATGCGGAACACTGCCCATGCTTTCGGCCATCCGCAATAAAACGCTGCATGTGTAACGATCTCTGCTATTTCCTCTTTTGTAATACCATTTGCCTTTGCACTCTGCAGATGATATTTGAATGATTCATCGGTAAGTCCCTGTGCCATCAGTGCCACAACCGTCACAAGGGAACGGTCGCGCAGGGAAAGTTGTTCTTCTCTGCTCCACACTTCACCAAAAAGCACATCATCATTCAATTCTGCAAACTTTGGCGCAAACTCTCCCAACTGTGTTCTTCCTGCTGTCTGTTTTACTGCCATAATTTAAAACCTCTCTATTTTAGCACTGTTATATTGCTCATCCGTTACCGGCTCACACCACTCATTGCTGCAGTTTTCTCCCGGACATTCCACCGCAATATGACTGAACCAGGAATCTGCTGCCGCTCCGTGATAATGCTTTACACCCGGTTTAATATATACCACATCCCCCGGATGCAGAATCTGCGGCTCTTTGCCCCACTCCTGATATACACCCTCGCCGGCGGTACAGACAAGGATCTGTCCACCACCTTTGTCTGCGTGATGAATATGCCAGTTATTCCGGCATCCCGGCTCAAATGTGACATTTGCCATAAAAACCGGACATTCTTTCGGATCGGTCAACGGATGCAAAAAGGAATCTCCGACAAAATACTGCGCATATGCATCATTCGGTGCTCCGATTTCAAAGGAATCTGCCTGTTCAAATGCTGCTCTTTCTTCGTACTTCATACTTTTAAATCTCCCTTATTCTTTTCTTAGTTGTATTTTAACCGTTCTTTTCTTGACGCAGAAGAATCGATATTATAATATCGTATTAACTTATAAGCAATACATATAAGGAGGTATTTTCCATATGTTCAATCATTTACTCACTGTTTTTGTCTGTGCCGCTGACTGCGGAAGTTTTAACAAAGCAGCGGAAAAACTTTATCTGTCCGCACCTTCTGTCATGAAACAGGTAAACGCATTGGAAAAACAGCTGGACATGAAACTGTTTCACCGCACTAACCAGGGACTGCATCTGACCCCCGCCGGTCAGGTGATCTACCGCCATGCCAAATACCTTTTTTCTTATTCCCGGAATGCCATCGCGGAAGCCCGTGCCGCTGCCAGCCTTTCTGAAAAAACGTTTTGTATCGGAAGTTCGCTTCTCAATCCGTGCAAACCTTTTATGGATCTGTGGTACAAAGTAAATGCTTCGTTTCCGGGTTACCGGCTGCACATTGTTCCTTTTGAGGACGACCATCAGGGCATTCTTACCGAAATTTCCTCCCTGGGCAAAAAATTTGATTTTCTCATCGGAGTCTGTGACTCTGCGCTCTGGCTGGACCGCTGTAACTTTCTGCCTCTCGGCACTTATCAGCACTGCATTTCTATGTCGCGTGAACACCGGCTGGCGTCAAAAAAACGCCTGCGCATCGAAGATCTCTATGGAGAAACACTTATGATGGTAAAACAGGGCGATTCCGATACCGTCGATGCGATCCGCGCCGAGATTTTGAAGCATCCACAGATTCACATTGCAGATGCTCCGCAGTTTTACGATATTGAGGTATTTAACCAGTGTGAACAGTCCCAGAACCTCATGGTCACAATTGAATGCTGGAAAGATGTCCATCCGGCTCTTGTAACACTCCCTGTTGACTGGGATCACCCGATCCCTTACGGAATTCTCTATGCCAAAGAACCGGATGCCGATGTAACACACTTCATTGAAACCGTGAAAAAAGCACAGGAAAAAAACATGTGACCAAATTCCCCCAAAATTTCAAAAACGGGAAAATTTCATACAAATTTTATTGATTTTATTGGGTAATTATGTATAATACTAAATTAGGGAAAAAGGAATTTTTTCTTACTATACTATAAAGAAAGAGGTTTAAATCAAGATGGCAGAAATCAATTTAAGCAAGTATGGTATCACCGGTACCACAGAAATCGTTCACAACCCTTCTTATGAGAAATTATTCGAAGAAGAGACAAAAGCTGGCCTTGAAGGATATGAAGTTGGTCAGGAGACAGAGCTTGGTGCAGTTAACGTAATGACTGGTATCTACACCGGACGTTCTCCAAAAGACAAATATATCGTTATGGACAATAACTCAAAGGACACTGTATGGTGGACATCTGATGAGTACAAGAACGACAACCACCCAATGACAGAGGACACATGGGCAGTTGTTAAGGATATCGCAAAGAAAGAGCTCTGCGATAAGAAGCTTTTCGTTGTAGATGCATTCTGTGGTGCAAACAAAGACACCCGTATGGCTATCCGTTTTATCGTAGAGGTAGCTTGGCAGGCACATTTCGTAACAAACATGTTCATCAAGCCTTCCGCTGAAGAACTTGAAAATTTCGAGCCTGATTTCGTAGTATACAATGCTTCTAAGGCTAAAGTTGCAAACTACAAAGAGTTAGGATTAAACTCTGAGACATGTGTAGCTTTCAACATCACAAGCAAAGAGCAGGTTATCATCAATACATGGTACGGCGGAGAAATGAAGAAAGGTATGTTCTCTATGATGAACTACTTCCTTCCACTCAAGGGTATGGCTTCTATGCACTGCTCCGCAAACACAGATTTAGATGGCAAGAATACAGCAATCTTCTTCGGTCTGTCTGGAACAGGAAAGACTACACTTTCTACAGATCCTAAGCGTCTCCTGATCGGTGATGATGAGCACGGCTGGGATGACAACGGCGTTTTCAACTTTGAAGGTGGATGCTATGCTAAGGTTATCAACCTGGATAAGGATTCTGAGCCAGATATCTACAACGCAATCAGAAGAGATGCTCTTCTTGAGAACGTAACTGTAGATGCAAACGGCAAGATCGATTTCGCAGACAAGAGCGTTACCGAGAACACTCGTGTTTCTTACCCAATCGATCATATCAAGAATATCGTACGTCCAATCTCTTCTGCTCCAGCAGCAAAGAACGTAATCTTCCTGTCAGCAGATGCTTTCGGAGTACTTCCTCCAGTATCTATTCTGACTCCAGAGCAGACACAGTACTACTTCCTTTCCGGATTTACTGCAAAGCTTGCTGGTACAGAGCGTGGAATTACTGAGCCTACACCTACATTCTCTGCTTGCTTCGGACAGGCATTCCTTGAGTTACATCCTACAAAGTATGCTGAGGAACTCGTTAAGAAGATGCAGAAGAGCGGCGCTAAGGCTTACCTCGTAAATACCGGATGGAACGGATCCGGAAAGCGTATCTCTATCAAAGATACCCGTGGAATCATCGATGCAATCTTAAACGGAGATATCAACAACGTTCCTACTAAGAAGATTCCTTACTTCGATTTCGAAGTACCAACCGAATTAAACGGTGTAGATACAGGAATTCTTGATCCTCGTGATACTTATGCTGATGCTTCTGAGTGGGAGACAAAGGCTAAGGATCTTGCAGCAAGATTCATCAAGAACTTCTCCAAGTATGAAGGAAATGCAGCTGGTAAGGCACTGGTTTCTGCTGGTCCTCAGTTATAATTTCCCTGTATCAGGTAAATTCGATATGCAAAAAGAGCATCCCATGTGGATGCTCTTTTTATTGTTTACCAAAACCAAAACTCAATGCTGTAGATTCTGTTAAAAATCTAATTTAAGGCGTCAGCCCCGCTCTCTCTGGTACGGATCTTTGTAGCAGTACGGATCTCATAGCTGAAAATCTTTCCATCCCCGACTTCTCCGGTAAATGCAGCCTTCTGAATGGCATCAATGGTCGCTTTCTCCCATTCCTCGGACGATACCACAATCTCAAACTTAATCTTCGGCTGCATCATAACATCTACTTCTGTACCACGCACTCTCTTTTTATATCCCCTCTGTGCACCGCATCCCATCACTTGTGATACGGTGATACCATTCACATCAATCGCGTTTAATGCTTCCTTTACATCCTCAAAAACTTCTTCCCGGACGATTGCTTCCACTTTTATCATCATAAGCTTCTTTTTTCTCCTTATACATGATTATTTTATACTACCAGATTTATCTCTGTCTCGAAATAACTGACGGATCCATTATAACATACGAGGTCTGTTTCTGGGACTTATGAATCCAGACCATTAAATGTCGGATACGCACTCTCTCCATGCTGCGAAATATCCAGACCAACTTTTTCTGCTTTTTCATCTACACGAAGCTCCGTAAACAATCTTACAATGCCAAGGCAGACCAGTGTACCGACAATCGCCACGGCAACTGTCACAACAATTCCAATAATCTGTGCAACAAATAAACGGTAATTTCCAAAAAACAGTCCATCCCAGCGGGCGACCGGATTGATAGAATGTTTTGCAAACAATCCGGTTGCAATTCCTCCCCAGACTCCTCCGATGCCATGGCAGCCAAATGCATCGAGTGCATCATCAATCTTTAATCTTCCTTTCAACAGGGAAATGGTACCACAGCAGATCGGGCTGACCAGTGCTCCGATGATAATTGCCGACCAGATCGGAACAAATCCAGCTCCCGGTGTAATTGCAACCAGTCCAACAACCAGACCGGTAGAGGCACCTACTAAGGTAGGCTTTCCATCCTTGATCACATCAATAAACATCCAGGACATCATGGCGCTTGCACTGGCAAGTGCAGTTGTCATAAATGCATGTGCTGCCAGTCCGTTTGCTGCCAATGCACTTCCTGCGTTAAATCCAAACCATCCAAACCATAAAATAAATGCTCCGAGTGCTACAAACGGAATGTTATGTACCCGGTATGCCGTCTGTTCATATCCTCTTCGCCTGCCAAGGATAATGGAAAATACCAGTGCACTGACACCGGAACTGATATGTACCACATTTCCTCCGGCAAAATCAACCGATCCGATTTCTGCAAGTAATCCTCCCTGTCCCCATACCATGTGTGCCATTGGATAGTATACAATGACGGACCAGAACATAATAAATAAAAACAATGCCTTAAATTTTACACGACCCACAAGGGAACCCGTGATCAGTGCAGGTGTAATCATGGCAAACATCATCTGAAATGCAATATAAACCAGATGCGGTATCGTCGACGCATATGGACCTGCTTCATTCATTTTAATTCCATGCAAGCCAAACCACCGGAAATCTCCAATAATTCCTGCATGATTTCCACCAAAAGACAGTGAATATCCAAACAATACCCACATGACAACCGACAATCCCATAATCGCTGCGCATGCCATCATGGTGCTGACGACATTCTTTCTTCGCACCAGTCCTCCATAGAAAAAGGCTAATCCAGGTGTCATAAAAAACACCAGTGCTGAACATATCAGCATAAATCCCGTATCCCCTGCGTTCATCTAATCTTCCTCCATTCTTTTATACTTTTAAACGCAAAAAAGGCGTCAAAAGAATTCTCTTCTGACACCTTCGTCTTAGTAATCATAGCAGACTTATTACTCCAATGCAAGCATTTTTCCATAATATTTGCTATTTTTTATGGTACGAACTACTTCTTTCGTACCATCTTTCCGTCATTTCATAAAATCTTCAATCTTTTGATTCAATTACAATAAGTTGTCCGGAAGATAAAGAAATTGACGCTTCATCTGAAACAATTTCATTGCTGATTCCGAGAGAATTAAATCCTCCCATCGTATAATCCGTAAGCGGATACTTTAATCCACGCAGGGTAACACCACTTACTTTTTCAGAAAATGGAATCAAAGAAACATACTTTCCATACTGCTCCGCTTTCCGGATCGTCAACGGCTGATTAATCATGCGGATACGATTATGTTCATCGACCAGGCTGATCTTTATCTGTTCCTCCAGACCAATACCAAGCAGACTGATATTGCCCAGTACATGATCAATTCTGGTACCGGTTGCACCAATGACCACAATCTCCATTGCACCTCTGCGAATGGCCTCCCGAATCGCATATTCCGTGTCGGTATCATCCTTTTCCGGATTCAGCATGCACACCTCGATCTGCTCTTTGTCATGAAAATATTCAAGGGTATCCGGATTTACCGAATCAAAATCCCCCACTATGATATCCGGCAGAATATGATCCCGATACAATGCTTCCATTCCCGCATCTGCCGCTAATATGACATCAAATCCTCCATTTTTTACAATCCAGGTTAAAAAACCTTCCTTCACTTCTCCCCCGGAAACAATTAAATACTTCATCTTCTACCCCTGCCTTTGCAACTTTTCCAGAAATGCTTCCACATTCTTTTCGATCTCTTCCTTGAAAACCGCAGAACCTGCCACAATTATGTTGGCTCCTGCATCCATGGCTTCTTCCACATTTTCCAGATTAATTCCCCCATCTACTTCAATATCGGTCTTACATCCGGACTGCTTCACAAGATTTCTCGCTTCACGCACTTTATCTAACGTATACGGAATCAGTTTCTGTCCTCCGAATCCCGGATTAACGGTCATGATAAGAAGCATGTCCACCTTCGGAAGAATATATCGGACAGTTTCCAGCGGAGTGGCCGGATTTAATGCCACACCAGCCAGAACTCCCTTTTCCCTGATTGCCTCCACTGTGCGGTCAAGATGCCTGCATGCTTCTGCATGAACCGTAATAATATCCGCTCCCGCGTCAACAAAATCATTTATATAGCGAATCGGTTCCTCAATCATCAGATGGACATCAAAAATCCGATCGGTACATTTACGAATGGAACGAATGATCGGAAATGCAAACGAAATACTCGGAACAAACATTCCATCCATAACATCGATGTGTACATATTCCGCACCTGCCTGATCCAGCAACCGAATCTGTTCTCCCAGATTAGCAAAATCTGCCGATAAAATTGACGGTGATAAACAGTTCATTGATTCCTCCTAATACTTGCGCATGTTCTTCATTTCCTGATAAAGCTGCACGTAATTGTCATACCTCACCTGCGATATTTTTCCTTCTGCAAGTGCCGTCTTAACGCCACAATCCGGCTCTCCGATGTGACTGCATCCGATAAATCTGCATCCAGGCTCAAAACGCACGAACTCCGGATAACATGTCCACAGATCCTCTTTGGAAAATCCGGGCAGATCCATGGAACTAAACCCCGGAGTATCCATAATATAGGTGTTTTCCGCAATTGGTATAATCTGCGAATGGCGTGTCGTATGTTTTCCCCGCTCAATCTTGTCACTGATTCCTCCGGTCTGCATCTGCACCGCATCCTGCAGATCATTGATCAGCGAAGATTTTCCTACTCCGGACGGTCCTGCCACTGCCGTCATCTTTCCCTGCAACACAGATTTGAGTTTTTCCACATTTTCCTGTGTCTTTGCACTTGTAAAGAGCAGCTCATACCCCGCCAGTTTATAAATTTTTCGTAATACTTCTCTTTGTTCTTCCGTCACCAGATCGCATTTGTTAAAGCAGATCGTAACCGGAACTTTCTGATATTCCATCATACACAAAAAGCGATCCAGCAGATTAAAATTCGGGTCCGGTTTTGCAGCCGCGAAAATTACGAGTGCCATATCGATATTTGCCACTGCGGGGCGGATCAGTTCCCTGGTACGTGGAAGAATTTTTTCTACATTTCCAATCTTTTTTTCTTCATCCAGTACAACGATTTCCACATCATCACCCACGAGAGGTTTGATCTTCTGATTACGGAAAATTCCTTTTGCCTTACATTCATAAATTCCGGTTTCTGCCACGTGAACGTAGTAGAAACCGGAAATTCCTTTTACAATCTTTCCCTTCATATATTACCTACTGTTTTGAAAAGCTGACAGAATGTGTTTCTGTCTTTGTAGACGTATCGGAAAGACCTTCATCATCTATTTCTTCAATGCTCCAGGTAATCGTCACTTTACCGGACTCACATGCCATATCGGATGCCCCGATCGTAAGAGAACCATCGACATCACTGGTTCCGCTTGCATAGGTCGTGCCATCACTTCCCGTCAGTGTATAAGTTGCACTGACTGCTCCTTCCGGTGCTGCATATGACTTTGAGAATTTATAGCTGTAATTTATCTCTTCCGGTCCCTTGCTTACCGTAATCGTTACCGTTGTATCTGCCGGTACAATCTTGCCGGATGCTACACTCTGTGAAATTACCTGACCTGCTTTGACAGAATCACTGTATTCTTCTTTCACTGCAACTTTTAAGCCAGCCTTCTGCAAAGCCGCCTGTGCATCTTTCTTGGAGTGACCCTGAACAGATGGCACCGTACTAGACTTCTTTCCCTGACTGATCACAATCGTAACCGTACTTCCCTCCTGTGCATTTCCGCCTCTCGGGCTCTGGGAAACAACCTTTCCTGCATCTACGGAATCATCATATTTGTATGTTTTGGACACTTTAAATCCGGCAGCCGAAAGGGTAGAAGAAGCATCTTTTTCCAGTTTTCCAACTACATTTGGAACCGGAACATCGTTCTGCTCACTCTGACTCTCCGAATCTGTGAAATCCACATTTTCTGTTCCGGCAACAATTACATTGATTGTCGTTCCGGCAGATACTTCAGAACCACCAACCGGGTCCTGATTCAGAACGGTTCCTTCCGGCTGATCCGACTTCTGCTCCTGAATAACAAACATATACAGCCCCTGTGCTTCCAGTTCAGACTGTGCCTCCTCCTGTAACTTTCCGCATACATTCTGTACCATGACAGGCTGTTCACTTTCTGTCTGTGTCTGTGTCTGCGTCTGTGTCTGCGTCTGCGTTTCTGTATTCTTTGATGAATTACTGCCAAAACGGAATAAGCCAAAGAAACTTCCCACAAGGTAAATAATCACTGCAAGGATTACAACAAACACCACAATTCCCATGATGGTCATTGCCTTATCCATCTTCGGACTGAGTCCTTCGTTTTCGTCCTCATCCTCATCGTCCTCATCCTCATCCGGATCATAGGAAGATTCCAGCTTGGAAGCGTGCCTGTCTTCTTTTGGCTCCCCCCCGTGTTCTTTGATCTGCTTTAATTCTTCCCCACTGATGACCTTGGTCTTTCCATTGTCCACAAGCGGAGCAATCACAACAAAATCCTCATCCGGATGTACCAGCGATCTGCGCAGGTCCGCCAGCAGATCTCCAATGGTCTGGTAACGGCGGTCCGCATTCTTCTGTGTACATTTTAAGATAATCTTCTCCATGCTGATCGGCAGATTCTTTGCATACACACTTGGAGGTGTCATCTCTTCCTGCAGATGCTGAATAGCGACTGCAACCGTTGTATCTCCGTCAAAAGGTACACGTCCGGTTACCATTTCATACATAACAATACCCAGAGAATAGATATCGCTTCTTCCGTCTACAAACCCGTTTCTCGCCTGCTCCGGAGAAGAATAATGAACCGATCCCATCACATCCGAGCTGACGGTATTGGAAGATGCGGCTCTGGCAATACCAAAGTCCATGACCTTGACTTTTCCCTCTGTGGAGATCATGATATTCTGCGGTTTGATATCCCGATGGATGATCTGTTTGTTGTGGGCAGCTTCAATACCTCTTGCTACCTGAATGGCAATACTGACGGCTTCCTTAAAGGATAACTGTCCTTTCTTTTCAATGTATGTCTTAAGTGTGATTCCCTCAACATATTCCATGACGATATAATGAAGCCCCTCTTCGCTTCCTACATCATAGATATTTACAATATTTGGATGCTCCAGCCCTGCTGCTGACTGTGCCTCCGTGCGAAATTTTGCTACAAATCCACGATCTTCCGAAAATTCCGGTTTTAATACTTTTATTGCCACAAAACGGCCAAGCACATGATCCTTTGCTTTATAAACATCGGACATTCCGCCTGCACCAATCTTACTTACGATTTCATAGCGATCTGCTAAATACGTCCCAACTGTTAACATTCTTTCACCTCATCAAGAAAATGGTTCTATAATCATTACTGTAATATTGTCTTTTCCACCGTTGTCATTTGCAGTTTTTACAAGAAGTCCGGCGCGTTCCTCAATGGAAGCATCCCGCAGAATAATACTGCAGATTTCTTCGTCTTCCACCATATTCGTGAGTCCGTCCGTACAGATTAAGATGTGGTCATCTTTCTTTAATTCCACTTCAAAAAAATCTGCCTCTACTTCTTCCCCTGCACCGACTGCGCGGGTGATAATATTTTTGTCCGGGTGCTCACGTGCTTCCTTTGCACCTACTTCACCGATCCTGACCATCTCTGCCACAAGAGAATGATCCCTCGTGATCTGCCGGATGCCATCCGTACCGATGATATACAGTCTGCTGTCTCCGACATTTGCAACATAAAGCCGTCCGTCAATAATGGTGGCTGCAACAAGTGTCGTCCCCATACCTTTTTTCGCTTCATCTTCTGCAGCTTCTGTGATCAGAAGTCTGTTTGCAGTTGTTATTGCCTCTTTTAAAATTGTAACTGGTTCTTCTCCCGAACTCCGGGACACGGATGCAACGATGCGCTGCGTTGTGTAACGCGATGCGTAATCTCCTGCCTTGTGTCCCCCCATGCCATCTGCAACAATGTACAGATTCGGGAGATTCCCAACGGGTTCATCCGACGCGAAAAAATAATCCTGATTCATTTCACGAAGAATGCCTGTATCCGTTATGGAATACGTCTTCATCCGCTTTATCCTTTCTCAATTACATGTAATATACATACTCTTCCATCATCTGTCTATCTTAGCACATGACTTTTCGTTATGCAAGTCTCTGATTCTCTTTGTACTTGTGCCTTAATTGTCCGCAGGCACCATCAATATCACGCCCCATCTCACGGCGTACTGTCACCGTTAAACCACTCCGTTCCAGTTTCTCCTTAAAAGCTTCGATGACATGTGCATTTGACTGCACATAATCCCGCTCCCTGATCGGATTCACCGGAATCAGATTTACATGACAGTTCATCCCGTGGATCAGTTCCGTCAGTTCTTTTGCATCTTCTTTTGTATCATTGACACCACCTACCAGACTGTACTCAAACGTCACACGTCTGCCGGTCTGTTCAAAATAATACCTGCAGGCATCAATTACTTCATGAATGTCATATTTGTTCGCCACCGGCATCAGCTCCAGACGTTTTTTCTGGTTGGAAGCATGTAAAGATAATGCCAGCGTAATCGCAAGTTTTTTATCCGCCAGTTCCCGCATCCGCGGAACAATTCCGCAGGTGGAAACAGTCAGGTTTCTCTGGCTGATGTGAAGTCCGTTCTCATCCGTCAGCAAAGTGATAAATTTTACCAGATTATCAAAATTATCCATCGGTTCCCCGGTGCCCATGACAACAACATTCGAAATCCGCTCTCCGATATCCTTACCAATCTGATAGATCTGATCCAGCATTTCCGCCGGTGCAAGTCCTCTCACCAATCCGTCCAGTGTTGATGCACAGAACCGGCATCCCATCCGACAGCCGACCTGTGAAGAAATACATACGGAATTTCCGTGCTTATATTTCATCAGCACACTCTCAATGACATTTCCGTCTTCCAGTAAAAACAGATATTTGCGGGTTCCATCCAGTTTTGAAATCTGTACCTGTTCTTTTCTGAGTGTGATGATCCTGCAGGTCTCATCCAGTCTCTCCCGCAAGGTTTTGGAAAGATTCGTCATCTCCTCAAAACTTTCCACCTGCCGCACATGCAGCCACTCATATACCTGCTTTGCACGAAACGCTTTCTCCCCCATATCGGAAAAAAAGGGTTTTAATTCTTCCAGATCCATGGACTTAATATCTGTCTTTTCACTCATCCTCTTATTTACTCCTTACCAGCTTTGCAAGAAAAAATCCGTCACTTCCGGCTTCTCCCGGGAAAATCTGTCTCTGGAATTCCAGGGAAAATTCCGGATGTTCTTTTAAAAACCATGCGGTGTTATCCTCATTTTCTGACCGGTGGATCGTACAGGTACTGTACACAAGTGTCCCGCCCGGTCTGACATAATCCCATACAACAGAAAGAATCTGTCTTTGCAGTTTTGCAAGCTCTGCCGCCTTTTCTTTGGTCATCTTATAACGGATATCCGTCTTCTTTCCCATAACGCCAAGTCCGGAACACGGCAGATCACAGACTAAGACGTCCGCTTTCTGATGGGAATCCGGATCATCCACCGTTGCATCCATCTGTACCGCTTTCATATTTGACAATCCATGTCTGGCTATGTTCTCCCGGATCAGATCCACCTTATATTCTGTCAGATCTCTTGCCTCTACCATACCACTTTCCTGAAGCAGTTCTGCCATATGGGTACTCTTTCCTCCCGGTGCCGCACACACATCAATCACATAATCATTCTTTTTCGGTGCCGCAGTTTCCGCAACCAGCATGGAGCTGACATCCTGTACATAAAACAGCCCTTCTTTAAAACTTTTCAGTCCCGCCAGATAATCCAGCCCGGATATTTCAAAAGCATACGGCAGTTCCGGAACCGCATGTACTGTCACCCCTTCTGATTTAAGTTTGTTTACGAGTTCTTCCGGTGTCACAGCGGAAAGATTGGTACGGATCGTCAGCCGGTTTTCTGCGGTAAGTCCCTCCAGAATCTGACGGGTCTTTTCCTCTCCATAATTTTCGATCCATATGTCCACGATCCATTCCGGCATCGAATATGTAACGCTCAGATTCGGGAAGCGAACTTCTCTCCATCCTCTTGCCACACTACGCAGCACACCGTTGACAAATCCGCTCAGGCCGGAAAACCCACGCTTTCTCGCAAGCTTTACCGCCTCGTTGCACACTGCGGAATCCGGCACACTGTCCATATACATAATCTGATAAACGCTCATGCGCATAAGATTGCGGATGAGCGGTTTCATTTTCTTTACTCTGGTTTTGGAAAACTGATCGATCACATAGTCCAGTGTCAGCTGTCTTTCCAGCGTTCCTTCCATCAGGCGCGTCAGAAAAGCGCGTTCCTGTTTTCCCAGATACTGATATTTATCGAGCACATCGCGGAGGACCAGATGACTGTACTGTCCCTCCTCATTGACCGCCAGAAGCATTTCCAGCACCAGTGCTCTCTCATTGACCTTAGTCGTCACGACTTCTTCCTCCAAACAGTAAAACGATTCGAAGCAGCTGCAGAATCGCAGCTGCTGCACTTGCCACATACGTGAGTGCTGCTGCTGTAAGAACTTTTCTTGTGTAATGGAGTTCCTGATCTCCCAGGATTCCCTGTTCCCTCAGCTGAACCATCGCACGACGCGAAGCATCAAACTCAACCGGAAGCGTAATCAGCTGGAATAACACAGCAAACGAAAACAGCAGAATTCCGATATTGATAAGCATCATGGAGGAACGGCTGTTTATGATCACACCAAGAATGATCACCGGCCATGCAAGCATGGAACCAAAGTTTGCAATCGGCACAAATGCGGTACGCAGCCGAAGCGGCACATATCCTCTGGCATGCTGGATCGCATGTCCGCATTCATGTGCTGCCACACCCACAGCTGCAACCGAAGTCTGATTGCAGACACTGTCGGAAAGATTGAGTGTCTTATTGGCAGGATTGTAATGATCGGTCAGATTTCCCGATACATGCTGCACCCGCACATCATAGATTCCTGCTGCGTGCAAAATCCGCTCTGCCGCCTGTGCTCCCGTCATTCCTGACATACTGCGGTATGCGGAATATTTGTTGAACGTTGTCTTTACCCGTGCAGATGCAATCATACAGATCACTGCACCGATAACAACCAGTATATAGGTACTGTCCCAATAAATGTATGGCATAAATCTACCTCCGTCTTACTGCTGTAAAAAAGATCCCTCTGCAACCGGATAGCCACGCAGAAATGATCCTGCATCCATCCGTTTCTTACCGGCAAGCTGTACTTCCAAAAGTTCCAGTCCACCCTCTCCGGTCTGTACCACCATCGTATTTTTTCCAACTTTACAGATACAACCCGGTGCATAAGCGCCATCTGTCTCCACCACCCGGGCTTTCCAGATCTTAAACGCTTTATTATCCAGATGGGTATAGGCACTCGGCCATGGATTTAATCCACGGATCAGGCGCTCAATCTCCACCGCCGGCTTTTTCCAGTCAATATCTCCCAGCTCCTTGGAAATCATCTTTGTGTGGGTACTCGCCTCATTGTCCTGCGGTGTAAAGGTCGCCGTTTTGTTTTCCAGCATCTGCATGGTTTCCACACACAGCTCGGCGCCGACTGCCGCCAGCTTGTCAAACAGACTTCCACCTGTCTCATCTTCTGCAATGCGCACCTGTTTTTTGGCAATGATATCTCCGGTATCCAGTCCGACATCCATGCGCATAATCGTAACTCCCGTGATCTCATCTCCATTGATGACCGCCCACTGGATCGGTGCGGCACCACGATATTTTGGAAGCAGGGATGCATGTACATTAATGCATCCGTATTTCGGAAGATCAAGAATACTCTTTGGAAGAATCTGCCCGAAAGCCGCCACTATGATGATATCCGGCGCAAACTTTTTCAAATATTCCACACTTGCATCTTCCCGGATTTTTACCGGCTGGAATACTTCCAGTCCATGGGAAACCGCACATTCCTTTACCGGTGGAAACTGCATGGTATTCCCGCGTCCCTTTGGTTTGTCCGGCTGTGTAACCACAAGCATAACCTCGTGTCCGGCTTCTATGATCTTTTCCAATGTATTCACCGCAAAATCCGGTGTTCCCATAAAAATTACTTTCATATTATTCCTCTTCCGGCTCCTCATAATTCACATCATGAAGTCCGCCTTCTACTTTTTCTGTATACATATGTCCATCCAGATGATCCAGTTCATGGCAAATGCAGCGTGCCATCAGACCTTCGCCTTCTACTTCCCACTCATTCATGTCCAGATCATAAAATTTTGCTTTTACATGGTTCGGACGTGTAACCTGACCTGCTTTTCCCGGAAGACTTAAGCATCCTTCATCTCCGGTCTGCTCTCCGTCAGACTCGATAATTTCCGGGTTGATCATAATAAACGGTCCCTGTCCGTCCCCGATATCAATGACTACCATACGCTTTAAAATTCCAACCTGCGGTGCCGCAAGACCTACACCGTTTGCCTCATACATGGTCTCCAGCATATCTTCCGCCAGAGTACGGATGCGATCCGTCACCTCCGGAATCGGTCTGCATACTTTTGTCAATACGGGATCTCCCTGAATTCGAATTGTTCTAAGTGCCATAATTACCTCCTAAAAACCACTTGTTGGGTTAAAATCAAACTGTACAGACACATTGGAAAATGTGCTGTTATTTTTTATTTTTCGTTCCACCAGATCCTTACATGCCACCAGCGTCGCATATTCCGGTGCCTTCATGTAAATGACCTTTCGGTAAACATCACTGATTTTTGCAATGGATGCATCTGCCGGTCCTACCAGCATAATATTTTTGCCTTTCTGTGATATCACGCGATGCAGAAATTCTGCCAGATCCCTGGCTGCAGCTGTCGTCACCTGCGGATCGGTTCCCGTACAATGAATCAGAAGCAGCTGCCACACCGGCGGATAGGCAAGCATTCTCCGATAGGCAATCTCCTGCTTATAAAATGCATCGTAATCCTGTTCCTTTGCGGTCTGAATTGCAAAATGATCCGGATCATACGTCTGGATTACCGCCTGTCCCGGTTCCTTTCCCCGCCCGGCACGTCCCACCGCCTGGGTCAGCAGCTGAAACGTCCGCTCCGATGCATGAAAATCCGGAACATGCAGAGACATATCTGCGGCAAGTACTCCTACCAGCGTCACATTCGGAAAATCATGCCCTTTGACAATCATCTGTGTGCCGATCAGGATATCTGCCTCCTGATTGGCAAATGCATGCAGAATCTTCTCATAAGCATCCTTGGTCCGTGTGGTATCAAAATCCATACGCATCACACGTGCCTGTGGAAATCTCTGCCGCACCAGCATCTCAATCTTCTGCGTGCCCGCCTTGAATCCGCCTAAATATTTACTGCCGCAGGATGGACAGATCTTTGGCAATGGCTGCTCATATCCGCAATAATGACAGACCATCCGGCCTCCCGCATGCTGGCTCAGCGAAACATCACAATGAGGACATTGTATCACATATCCGCAGGCTCTGCATGAAATAAATCCGGAAATTCCTCTCCGATTTAAAAACAGCATGATCTGCTGACGTTTTTTTAACCGGTCTTCCATCAGTTCCTGCAATCTCTCCGAAAAGATGGAACGGTTTCCTGCCCGCAATTCACTGCGCAGATCTACGACCTCGCAATCCGGCAGCGGTTTCTTCTCCACACGCTCAGACAACGTCAGAAGCTGATATTTTCCCTGCATTGCCTGATAATAACTGTCCACTGAAGGAGTGGCAGAACCAAGAAGTACCGATGCATCATTCATGCGCGCCCTCTCGATTGCAACATCCCTGGCATGATACCGCGGTGCCGTCTCACTTTTATAAGACGTTTCATGTTCCTCATCTATAATAATAAGCCCTAAATGCGGAAATGGTGTGAACAACGCAGACCTGGGTCCGATCATAATATCAATATCCCCCGCCTTGGCACGTTCAAACTGATCAAAGCGCTCTCCCTGGGAAAGTTTGGAATTCATAATGGATACCCGGTCCCCAAACCGGTTATAAAAGCGCATCACGGTCTGATAGGTGAGTGCAATCTCCGGGATCAGGACAATTGCCTGCCGTCCCTGTGCCACCGTATGCGCAATCAGTTCCATATAAACTTCTGTTTTTCCGCTTCCGGTTACTCCCCTGAGCAGATACGTTTTATGAATTCCAGCATCCAGATCCGAACATACTGTGTTCACAACACGCTGCTGATTTTCATTCAGTGTCAGATGATATCCCTTCTGATCCATATGTGACACAGGATTGCGAAACTGTCTGCTGCTCTCCACCTTAAGAATCTGCTGCTGTGCCATACCCCGGATCACTGCTGCTGATATATTCAGTTTTCCGGTGACAAGCGAATAATCCAGTACGGATTCCTGTATCAGTTCCCGCAGCAGCCTTGCTTTCGCCGTATAGTGTTTCTGTTCAAAGAGTGCCAGTTTCTGCTGCGCCTCTGTCTTCGGAATCAGTAATACAATCTCCCGCTTCTGTACTTCTTTCGTCTGCCTGCGGATCGGGAGTACGGTCTTTAGTGCCTGATTCATAGTGGAACCGTAATTCTTCCGCATCCATCCGGCCAGTGCAATGAGCTGGGATTCCATTGCCACGCTTCCCTCATGTACCGAAATAATGGGGCGAATCCGTCTGGGATCAAATTCGGCATCCTCCGTCAGTTCAATGACATACCCTGTCAGTTTACGATTTCCAAATGGAATATCCACCTGTACACCAACCTGTATTTCCTCCTGCAGATTTTCCGGGATGCTGTATTGAAAAGTTTTATCCAGTTTTTCTACCGATATATCTACAATAATATTTGCATACTTCATACTTATTCTTTTCTCAAAACACAGTTGACCAGGCCCTCATAGGTATTTACAGCAGCCTCAATCACTGGAGAAACGCCAAGTTCTCCCAGTGCTGCACTGCATTTCGGCCCAATCGAATAAATATCCGTAACGGATGCCAGTGTTTCTCTCTCCTGTGGCTTTAAACTGCCAAGCATCCGCTCCGCCGAAGACGCACAGGTAAAAAAGATCGCATCGTATACATCCTTGTCCACTGGCACCTCCATCGGACAAGGTACATTTTCGTATACATTGAGCCGTCCGCAATCACAGAAAGAAAGCAGTGTATCCACAAGGTTATCCTTTGCATTTTTTGCGGTAGGATACCAGATTACTGCCCGCTTAAACGGATCTCCGCGAAATTCCTGATCCAGATATTCCTTTAATTCCTGTGCCAGATTCGTACTGTTGGAATGTTCCGGCATAAAGTCTGCACAAATTCCATACTCCCGCAGTTTTTCTGCCGTCTTTTGTCCAATCACTGCACATCTGGTATGGAAAAGTGCCCGTGCATCCAGCCCCGATGCAAATACATTTTTCATAAAATAATCCACACCATTGGCACTTGTAAACAATAATACGTCCACATGCGCCAGTTCCTGTGCGGTATACACTGCCGGCACACCGACAATCTCACCTGTCATACACTCACTGGTATATGCCCCCTTTGCCCGGAGCATGGCGGCCAGACGTGAAGGTTTTGGACCAATTTTTGCAACCAGATAATGTTTCCCCCACAGCGGCTTCTCTTCAAAAAAATGCAGCTGGCGGCGAAGTTCAACCACATCCCCAACAATGATCAGTGCCGGAGAGGTCAGTTTCGCCTCTTCCACACGATCTGCCAGATTCTCCAGCGTACCCTCACAAATCTCCTGCGCTTCTGTCGTAGCATGGGAAATCACAGCTGCCGGTGTCTGCCGGCTTCTTCCTGCCTGCATCAGTCCATCCACAATCTGTCTTACTCTCGAAAGTCCCATGAGAAAAATCAGAGTTTCTTTTGAATCTGACATCGTTGTAAAATCAGGTTCTGACAGATCCTCTCCGTTTTTTTGGTGTCCGGTGATCACCCGAAAGCTTGTGGCAACACCACGGTGTGTGACCGGAATTCCTGCATAAGCAGGTCCTGCAATGGCAGAAGTCACCCCCGGAACAACGGTATAGGAGATTCCATGTTCCCGCAGATAAAGGCCTTCTTCTCCTCCACGCCCGAAAACAAAGACATCTCCCCCTTTTAAACGAACAACGCAATGATATTCTTTTGCCTTCTCGACCAGCAGTTCATTGATCTGTTCCTGCGGAAGCGTATGATGCCGGTCCGCTTTTCCTACATAAATACGCTCACAGTCCATTCCTGCATACCCCAATAATTCCGGAGACGAAAGTCTGTCATAAATAATACAGTCCGCTTTTTTTATCAATTCCAGTCCCTTGACTGTGACAAGTCCCGGATCTCCCGGACCTGCACCGACCAGATATACCATAGATGCCATTCTTTTTTCCTTTCCCTGTCAGCACTGCTGCTTTTTAATAAATGCTGAAAATTCATTTTCCGGCATTGGTTTTGCAAATAAAAATCTATCTTATTATACCACTTCTGCGGTATTGCCCGCAACCGAACCCCTATCGGGTACACCCGGTTTCCCGCAATGCACGCTGTGCCGCTTCCTGCGGTGTCTCTCCGAAAACCTTACATTTCTTTATACTGCTTCCATCCGCACTTCCGACCATTCCAAGCAATTGCATCCTTCCATCGGGCAATTTGCAGGCATATGCTCCGATCGGCATATGGCAGTCCCCCCCGGTTCCCTTCAAAAACAGCCGCTCGGCACATGTAATCTCCTCCGTCACGATATCTGAAAGTGCATTCACCTGCTCGAACAATTCTTTGTGGTCTTCCCGCAATTCCAGTGCCAGAGTTCCCTGTGCCGCTGCCGGTATCACCTGTTCCGGCTCAAAATACTGCGTGATCAAAGAAGTTCTCCCCAGCCGGTGCAGTCCTGCCGCCGCAAGTACAATTCCGTCCAGTTGTTCTTCCTGCATCTTTTTTATTCTGGTATCAACATTTCCGCGTATTCCCGTAATGCGCAGATCCTTTCGAAGCTGCAGAAGCTGAAATGCCCTTCTTCGGCTTCCGGTACCGATCACAGCATGCTGCGGAAGTTCCTCCAGTGAAGCGGCTTCCCGCAAAATCAATACATCTCTCGGATCTTCCCGTTTCCATGCATGTGCAAACACGAGTCCGGACGGCTGTCCGGCCGGCATATCTTTCATACTGTGTACCGCAAGGCTGATCGTTCCATCCAGCAGTTCCTGTTCAATTTCCCTCACAAAGATTCCTTTATCCCCCATCTGGTCTAACGCTTTTTTCTGTTCCCGGTCACCTTTTGTGGATATAATTTTCAGTTCGTAACTATTTTGTGGATAATGTTTCTGCAGGCGGTTTTTTACATACTCTGCCTGCGCCAATGCCAGTTTTGATCCTCTCGTTCCAATGATCACGTTCATTCTTTTTCTCCCTACTCCCGGATTTCGGTATCAAACTGAAATAAATCCTGCAATACCTTTTTATACTGTTCCTGCTGCTCTTTGGATTCCGTCTGTTTAAGCTCCAAGATCGGCTCCCGGATCAGACGCTTTAATGATGCCTTTAAAATCTTTTTTACAATTTTCTGATCCCTCGTACTCAGATCCAGTTTGCGGTTTAGATATGCATAACTGTCCTCTACAATTTCCGTACAGCGCTGCTGCAACGAAGCGATCGTCTCATCGACACCGGTCGTTGCCAGCCATTCCCTGGTTTCCCCAATGGCTTCCTCTATCATACGCTGACCTTTTTGCACCAGTTCTTCCCGCTGCTTCCGGTTCGTCTCTACAATTTCATTTAAACTGTCAAGATTAATCAGAAGTGCCTGGGAATTTCGTCCAATCGCCGTCTCCACATCCCGCGGAGATGCCAGGTCCAAAATTGCAGTCGGATGTAACAACTGTATGTCTTTTTCCCGGATAATATGATGCGGGGAGGCTGTAGCGGAAACTACCAGCTCACACTCCTTCATTGCTTCATACCGCTTTTCAAACGGAATGATGGTAAGTGTGGGAAACTCATGCAGGAGATTTCCGGCATGTGAAAATGTCCGGCTGCAGACTGTTACATGAGAGGCCCCGTATTCATACAGATAACGCAGAGCCAGCGTTGCCGTATGTCCGCTTCCCACAACCAGTGCTTTTTTCCCTGCAATTCCAAACGTTTCCTGCAGCTGGCGGATTCCCACATAGCTGACCGAAAGCGGCCGTTCACTGATTCTTAACTTTGTCTTTATCTTTTTTGCACAGGTGACCGCATCCTGTACCACACGGTTTAACTCTTTCCCGGTACTTCCAACCGTCCGTGATAATTCAAATGCATCCCTGACCTGTCCTAAAATCTGATCCTCTCCCAGCACCATGGACTCCAGTCCCGCAGTCACCCGGAACAGATAGGAAATGGCATCCATTTCCTCCCGTTGTTTGAGATATTCCGAAAAATCTACTCCCGGAAACATCTCTTCATACAAGGTGCGAATCACTCCGGACGGCTGTGCAATCTCTTCCGGTGCAAAAAAATAGACTTCGCTGCGATTGCAGGTCGAAAGCACAAAACATTGTTCAATTCCTGCTTTCCCGGCTTTCTGCAGAAAATCAATTTTCTGATTATCGGTAAAGGACACCCTGTCACGGATGTCCTGATCTGCATGTTTATAATCAATTCCTATATATCCAAATTTCATTCTGCAAAGTACTCCTGCATCACATGGATGGTCTTTTGTATATCTGCATCGGTATGCGCATCGGACACAAACATGGATTCAAACTGTGACGGTGCCACATAAATTCCATGATCAAGCATAAACCCAAAATAATCGGCATATGCTTTGGTATCCGCGGTTGTCGCAGAATCGTAATCTGTCACATCTTCGCCGGTGAAGAAAATACTCATCAGAGAGCCGATCTGATTGACATGCACACGGTTTCCTGCGGCATGGCGCACCGCATCCGCCAGCATCGCTGTATTTTCCTGCAGCCGCATATAAATATCCGTATCTGCCTCCAGAATACGAAGTGTGGCAAGCCCTGCAGCCGTAGCAATCGGATTGCCGGAAAGTGTTCCTGCCTGATAAACCGGACCGTCCGGGGAAACCATACGCATGATATCCTCTCTTCCACCATACGCGCCGACCGGCATACCTCCACCGATAATCTTTCCAAACGTGGACAAATCCGGCGTAATATGAAAATACTCCTGTGCTCCGCCCAGTGCCAGACGAAAGCCGGTGATGACCTCGTCAAAGATGAAAAGTGCCCCGTAATGTTTTGTGATCTCACGCAAAAACTCCAGGAATCCGTCTGCCGGCGGAACAACGCCCATATTTGCAGCCACCGGTTCCACGATGATTGCTGCGATCTCATCCGGATAAGCCTCAAACAGTGCCTTGACGCTGTCCGGGGAATTGTATTCTGCAACCAGTGTATGTCTGGTAAAATCTGCCGGAACACCCGCACTGTCCGGAACAGATGTTGTCAATGCCGCAGATCCTGCTTTTACCAGAAGTCCGTCCGAATGACCGTGATAACATCCACGGAATTTGATGATCTTGTCACGCTTCGTATATCCCCGCGCAACACGGATGGCACTCATCGTTGCCTCTGTTCCGGAGCTTACCAGACGGCTGACTTCCATGGATGGCACCAGCTGTGCCAGAAGTTCTGCCATCTCCACTTCCCGCTCTGTCGGGGCGCCAAACGTAAGACCTTCCTCACATGCAGCCTTTACCTTTTCGATGACACGTGGATCGGCATGCCCCAGAATCCCGGGTCCCCAGGAACATACATAGTCGATCATTTCATTTCCATCCACATCGGTAATATGGGAACCTTTTGCACTCTGAATAAAACGCGGCGTACGCCCTACAGCCTGGTACGCACGTACCGGGCTGTTCACGCCTCCCGGAAGCCGGAGTTTTGCTCTCATATAAAGTAATTCTGATGTCTGGTCTGTCATGTTATACTTCTCCCTTCTGTATCCATTCTGCCACGTCCAATGCATGATAGGTAATGATCATGTCTGCTCCTGCACGTTTCATCCCGATCAGATTTTCCATCACGATCTTTTTCTCATCGATCCATCCGTTTGCCGCCGCTGCTTTTACCATGGAATATTCCCCGCTCACGTTATAGGCAACGATCGGAATATTATAATTTCTGCGGATCTCCGTAATGATATCCATATATGCCATTGCCGGTTTGGCGATAATCAGATCTGCTCCCTCTGCAATATCCTCTTCCACTTCCCGCATGGCTTCACGCCCGTTTGCAGGGTCCATCTGATAAGTTTTCCGGTCCCCGAACCCTGGTGCCGAATGTGCCGCATCACGAAACGGTCCGTAATATCCGGATGCAAATTTTGCGGAATATGCCATAATCGGTGTATAGGTAAATCCGGCCGCATCAAGTGCCTGACGGATCGCCCCTACACGCTTGTCCATCATATCGCTCGGCGCAATGATATCTGCCCCCGCACGCGCATAGCTGACCGCCGTCTGTGCCAGAAGCGGCAGTGTCTCATCATTTAAAATAATTCCATCTCTGATCAGGCCACAATGTCCATGCGAAGTATACTCACAGAGACATACATCTGCTATCACAAGCAGATCCGGGTAATCCTTTTTGATCCGGCGGATCGCGGTCTGTACAATGCCGTGCTCATCATAAGCCCCGCTCCCCACTTCATCCTTATGTTCCGGAATTCCAAAAATCAGAATTGCCGGAATCTGCAATGCTTTCACACGGTCTAACTCTTCGTTCATGCGGTCAACGGAATACTGGCAGATGCCCGGCATGGATTCCACCGGCTGTACGATATTTTCCCCTTCCATAACAAAAAGCGGGTAGATCAGTTCCTCTGTCCTCACGTGATTTTCCCTGACCATACTTCGCATAACAGCAGTCTGTCTTAATCTTCTTGTTCGATCCATTCCCTTGTTCCTCTTTTCTTTTACTCTTTCATACGCTTTTCCTGTATAAGAATCTGTTCCAGTTCTTCCGGTAACAGTGAAGTTTTTTTCTCTGCAAGCAGCCTGGCAAGAATGGTCTGATATACCTGTCTGCGCAGTTTTTCTGTTTCTATCCGCGTTTTTACCACCGGACGGATACTTCCCATATAATCGTTAATCTGTCCCAGTTCTTCCGTCAGAATTTCTTTCAGAGATTCTTTTAAATACTGTGTGAGCACCGGACTGTTTCCCGCACTGGAAAAAGCCCCCACCAGATCCCGGTGTTTCAGATAGGACGGAAAAATAAAACTGCAGTCCTCCTGCTGATCCACGGCATTGACCGGAATATGCTTTTTTTGTGCCATCCGGGCAATCCTGTGATTTTCTGTGACATCATCAGTAGCTGCCACAACCAGAACACATTCCTTCAGATCCTCCGGTTCAAAGGTACGTTCCTTTACACATACATTTCCTGTAAGCTGCAGAATCTGCGGGTCAATCTGTGGTGCCACCACCGTAATCTGCGCCCCGAAATCCAGAAGCACCCGGACTTTGCGCAATGCCACAGTTCCTCCGCCTGCCACCAGACATTTCTTTTTTTCGATATCTATAAACATTGGAAAATAAGCCATAATACCCTTATCTTATAATTGTTTTGTATTTTTTTCAAGTATATCTGCTGGATAATCGCATATCCTACATGCATAGTATTTTTTGCGGGAGGTCTTTTCATGAACTGGAAAACATTTTTTATCTGTGGTCTGACCGGATGGTGCATGGAAATCCTGTTCACCTCGCTGGGCGGACTGCTGCGGGGAGATCTGCTTTTAAACGGACACACATCCATCTGGATGTTTCCGATCTACGGACTTGCAGCAGTCATCGGACCTCTTTCCGTGCGCCTGCGCCACTGGCCTGTGCTTCTGCGCGGCTGTTTTTACGGTGCCGGCATCATGCTCGTTGAATTTATCAGTGGCAGTTTTCTTAGGCTTTTCTCTCTATGTCCCTGGGATTACAGCAAAACCCCCTACAATATTTCCGGTCTTGTCCGCCTCGATTATTTTCCTGTATGGTTCACCGCCGGGCTGATCTTTGAATATATTCTTTCCCAAAAAAAGAAGCACATCCTCTCGTGATGTGCCCCTTTTCTTACATTACTTTTATCTGACGCCGGTTCGGATTGGTATATTTTTCCTCGCAATACTTGCAGCGGTACACTTCTTTTTCCTCATCTGCCAGAATAAAGATCTGATCCAGTTCCTGCTCGATCGATGTCACGCAACGTGGATTTTTGCACTTGATGACATTTTTGACCTGCTTCGGAAGCTTCAGTTCCTTTTTCTCTACGATCCGGTCACCCTTAATCACGTTTACCGTAATATTATGATCGATAAAACCGAGAATATCCAGATCCAGCGCTTCAATCGGACATTCCACTTTGATAATATCTTTCTTGCCCATTTTATTACTTTTTGCATTCTTGATAATGGCAACGGAACAATCCAGCTTGTCCAGCTTCAGATCATGATAAATCTGAAGACTCATTCCCGCCTGGATATGATCCAGTACAAAGCCCTCGTGAATTCCACTAATATTCAGCATCTTTACTCCACCTCGATTCCCAGTAATGTCAGGATCAGTGCCATACGGACGTATACACCATTCTGTACCTGTGTAAAATAAGCCGCACGCGGATCATCATCCACTTCAACGGAAATTTCATTGACACGAGGCAGTGGATGCAGCACGATCATGTCATCCTTCGCAAGTTCCATCTTTTCTTTGGTCAGAATGTAGAAATCTTTCAGACGGATATAATCTTCTTCGTTGAAGAAACGTTCTCTCTGTACTCTTGTCATATAAAGAACATCCAGCTGGCTCATGGCATCTTCTAAACGCTCCACTTCCTCAAACTCCACATGATTTGCCTGAAGTACATCCTCCCGGATGTAATCCGGAATCTTTAACTCTTCCGGGGAAATCAGGATAAATTTCACGTTTTCATAACGGATCAGTGCATTGATCAGGGAATGAACGGTTCGTCCGAATTTCAGATCCCCGCACAGACCAATCGTAATATTCCCCAGTCTTCCTTTCAGGGAACGAATCGTCATAAGATCAGTTAATGTCTGGGTTGGATGCTGATGTCCACCGTCGCCTGCATTGATTACAGGGATACGGGACTTCTGGGATGCAACGAGTGCCGCGCCTTCTTTCGGATGCCGCATTGCACAGATATCTGCATAACAGGAAATAACTCGAATCGTATCAGAAATGCTCTCGCCTTTGGATGCCGATGAAGAATCAGCACTCGCGAAACCTAAAACAGAACCACCGAGGTTTAACATGGCAGCTTCGAAACTTAATCGTGTTCTTGTGCTCGGTTCATAAAAACAGGTTGCCAGTTTTTTGCCATCACAGGCATGTGCATATTTCTTTGGATGCTTCTCAATGTCGCTCGCCAGATCCAACAACTGATCCAGTTCCTCTACGGAGAAGTCTAAAGGACTCATTAAATGCCGCATTTTTATCCTCCTTCAGCTTAACGCATTTTTACTATCATATAATAAACTGCGGCTATTTTCAAGGCTAATATAGCAGCTATATAAAATTAACATGGGCGACAGCAAAAACACAATGCCTGCGCACACAGCAGACTCATGCAGAAATTGCTGTAATTTCCATAAGGACGCTCATACTCGCTCCCCATATTGGTATACCAGGTTCCGCCATATTCAAGATGCTGCTGGAACTGCCGGTACTCCATATTGCTCGGCTCAAGTTCCACCGCACGGCGGATATGCTCAATCGCCGTTGCACTGTTTCCCACGCCTTCATTTGCCACCGCACTGTAATAGTACCACTGTCCGGCACGCTCGGAAAATGGAATCGAACTTAACACATTGAGTGCTTCCGGATAACACTGATTCTGAATATAATTAAGTGCCGCCTGTAATTTTGGAGAAGTCGCACGGCTCTGGGAACGGTAGGTTCCATTTCCATAATAATACTGTCCGCTGAACCCTCCAAACGGCCCCTGTCCATAGCTTCCTGTGCCTGCCGATCTGCCATCTGCAGAACCTGCACCATAACTGTAGCTTCCGGAAGTTCCCTGCTGTTTTTCCTTCATAATCAGATCATAGGCCTGCTGCACCTGTTTGAAACGTTCTTCCGCCTGATCTTTGTTCGGATTGTTGACATTTGCATCCGGATGATACTTCCGGCTCAATGTACGGTATGCTTTCTTTATCTCTTCATCCGAAGCGCTACGGCTGACGCCGAGCACCTGATATGGATCTGTCATGATTTCTTCCTCTTTTTCTTCAACTGAATGTATTCATACTTGGACCATACACCGGAATACAGAATATTCCGCAGAATATCCGCGTGAAGCAGAATCGGCAGGCGTTCAAAAGACTTCGCGCATTCCGAAATCATGCTGGTCATCATCAGACGGCACAACGTCTCATACTCCTGCTCATCTTCTGTATCCAGATACCGGAGCGGGTTGTAACTGTCTTTTTTTTCATCTTTATCCCGGTCCTCGTAGGCATCCATCAGGTAGATAAATTTGCCCAGATAAAATCCAAGTGTTTTCAATTCATCATACCACTCGTCCTGCTTCCATGCAAATATTTCTCCGAGCATCTCGCCTGTCAGCCCTGCCACAAGATCAATATTCGTCTGTTTTTCCGCCTCATAAGTTGCCAGTTTCTCCATATACTGCTCAATGGCATTAGTCTGCCGCGGATAATTTATTTTGATCCGCTGATAATCTTTCTCAAACATTGAGGCAATGGTTTTCTTCGTGTAATTATGGTCATCTTTCCAGTCATCCACCAGATTGTAATATGCCAGAAGAACGTTCATCTGTGCCGCATAACTCTGAATATCGTTTTCCCGCAGCTGCCGTTTTTTCATCGGATGCATCATACAGGTAAATTCACCAGTCTGCGTGTCCGGCTCATACAGACCGGTCAGCAGGACGACCAGAAATGTCATATCATAATTCAAAAGTGCCTGTCCTTTTTTTCCACAGAACTCTTTTAATTTCCGGCAAAGTCCACAATAATACGACTGATATATTTTTTTATTTTCTTCCGACAGCTGTGCGCCGTTTACATTAATATATCCGAACATACTGCCTCCGATTTAGGTTCTGCGAATAAATTTTTCCCTGCATTTCGGGCAGGTAATCTCTATCTTTCCATGTCCCCTCGGCACACGGACTTCCTGTTTACACATCGGGCACTTGAAAAAGCGGTAATCCCTTGCCTGTCCCATGCGTTTTTTTAACCGGTTCCACGATACGGTGCGGTTATAACGGAAATTCAAATACTTCTGGTTTTCTTCATAACGTTTGGATGTATTTCTTGAAAATACCCGGAAATACATATAAATCATTAAAATCAGCGCTACAAAGGAAAACAGGCCGATGCGTGTAAACATACCGACAAGCAAAAGAATCAGAACAAGCCAGGACTGCATCCGTGCCAGTTCATCCATGCCATTTCTTCCCTGCATAAAACGATACAATTTGTCTCTCATACAATTCCTCTTTTCTGTGTTTCGTCGATATTTTTCGTGTCTTATATTAGTTATATATCATGGGAAATCATATCGTCAAGCAACGTATTTTCTTTTCATACACTTTTCATAAAGTGTTTAGAAATCCGGGAAATTTATAATGGTATAGACGTGAAAAATGAAAATTTCCAAAGAATACTGCTGATATTTACGGAAAACATCTTAAGAAGAAGGACGATAAGCCGGGTTATGTCGTTGGGTGATCATCTATCTAGTACGATTGTTGCCAACCGTCTCAAGCGACCTACCTAAAGCTGGCGGGCCACGTCAGCGCTTTGTTTCGGTCTTGCTTCGAATGGGGTTTACATGTGCCCTCTCTGTTACCAGCGAGGCGGTAGTCTCTTACACTGCCATTCCACCCTTACTATAGAGGTGCATCTGTGATGCATCTCTTATAGCGGTATATTTCTGTTGCACTTTCCTTAGAGTTTCCTCCACCGGCCGTTAACCGGCATCCTGCCCTGTGAAGCCCGGACTTTCCTCACCTGCGGTCTTTCGACACCTGCAGCCGCGATCACCTGTCCTCCATCTTAAGATGCTTTTCCACTATAACACAGTTTCCAGTAAGGTTCAAGCCGTAAAGTTTCCCGTGTTTTTATACATTAAAACAACTTCCTCCGACAAATTCCCGCACCAGAGAACTCTGTGCAATTCCTTCCGTCGGAAGCGGCAGAAAATAGTCCAAAAACTTAAGCAGACGCTTCGCTTCCAGATATTCTGCACTGTCACGCGGAATCTGAAACAGAAGCGGTTCCGCATATACTTTAAGCACCGCAACCTCATACAGTAAAGCGGAATTAAACATGACATCCGCACTGTCCTGAAACGGGAAAATATTTTTTTCTTCTCCCCTTCGCACAGATTTCCACATCGCAATCGTCTCCTGTGCCGTCGTTCCACGGGTTCTGGCATCTCTCACGATCCGGCGTAACAGACGGCAGTCCGTCGTGGACAGCGGATTGTGTTCATCAATATTCAACTGTGTCAGCGCAGAAATATAAATCTTAAATTTACTTTCTGCGGGAAGTGTATACGACAGCTTATCGTTCAGACCATGAATTCCCTCTATGACAAGAATATCATTTTCTTTAAGCTGCAGGGGCCTGCCACGGTATTCCCTCTTTCCCGTCTTGAAATTGAAAGAAGGCATATCTACTTTCTCCCCTGCCAGAAGCCGGGTCATATCTTCATTAAACTGTCTGACATCCAGTGCCTCCAGACATTCAAAATCAAGATTTCCGTCTGCATCCCTCGGACACCGCTCCCTGTCATCATAATAATCATCCAGACTGATCGGATGCGGTTTTCTTCCCTTTGCCAGAAGCTGAATCGACAGGCGGTTGGAAAATGTCGTCTTTCCGGAAGAAGACGGACCTGCAATCATGACAAATTTAATTCCTTTTTTTGCTGCAATCTGTGCTGCCAGGGAACCGATCCGTTCCTCCATCAATGCTTCCTGAAGCAGAATAATCTGTTCGCCCCTGCCGGATGCGATTGCATCATTGAGCGCACCGATCGTTCCAACGTCCAGCATACGGCTCCAGCTGCGTGATTCTTTTAATGTGTGGTACAGTTTATTGGAGGTATGAAGCGGTTCCACTTCATCTCCCTTTTTATTTGGGAACAAAAGAACAAAGCCGTCTTCATATAACTCCAGATCAAACACTCCGAGGTATCCCGTGGATGGAACCATATAACCGTAATAATAGTCCTGATGTCCGTCCAGCTCATAAATATTGACACGCGAACTTCTGCGATAATGTAAAAGCCGCTCTTTGTCCTTCATTCCCTTATCATGAAACAGCTGTTCCGCATCTTCTGTTTTTACACTGCATTTCTTGATCGGTAAATCGGCCTCTACCAGACGCTGCATCTCTGCACGCAGTGCCTGCACGGCTGCTGCATCATTTGCAGTTCCATGCAGTTCACAGTAATAACTTTCTCCCAGAGAATAATATACTCTGATTTTTACCTGATCCTTCCACAGATTTTCTACCGCCTTCTGCAATAAAAGCGTCATACTTCTGCGATAGGTGCGTTTGCCGTCCCTGTCCGTCATCGTCAGAAACGAAATTTTACCGGGTGCCTTCACCACTTTTGAAAGTTCCCGCAGTTTTCCATCTACACATGCCAGTACAATCCTGTCACTGTAATTTTTCTGATATTGTTTTGCAATCTGTTCCAGTTTTGTCTGCTCCGGAATCAGAACCAGTTCGGTTTTCCCCGGCGCAGTCTCCAATGTGATCTCAAATTCCTGCACTTTTTATCGCCCCCAAAATCGTATACGCAGATTCATTCTGCTGTAATTTTTCCTGCACTTCTGCAATACGTCGTATGATCTGTTCCGATTCTTTCTGTGCTTCAAGCGTCTGCAGAATCTGTGTCAGCTGTCCATGCTGACGCACCAGAAACCGGCGCAGTACCGGATTTCCGTTTCTCAGAAGAAGCGGTCCGTAAATATCACAGACTGCTATTGTCTGATCGTTCAACCGGTTCCACGTTTCATCCTGCTCCGTTTTTACGGCACGCATCATCGGATAATATTTTCCTTCTTCACAGACCATATCTTCATCTTCAATTTTATACTGATGCTGGCGCAGATATTCCCGGACCTTATGTATTTCAGACTGTGGCTGCAAAATCAGTTCTTTCGCTGTACTGCAGACGGATTCCCCTTCCGTCAGAATATGCAGAATCAGTTCTCCACCCATTCCTGCAATCAGAATGGAATCCGCTTCATTTGGAAGCAGTGCCTCTGCCCCGTCCGAAAGCCTGGTCTGTATATATTCCTCCAGCCTGGCTGCCCGGATATGTTCCTGTGCCCGGGCAAGCGGTCCCTCATTAATATCCATTGCAATGGCTCCCTTTATTTTCTGCCTCTGTACCAGTGCAATCGGCACATACGCATGGTCTGTTCCGATATCCGCAAGGATACCGCCGGTTGTAACCATGGAAGCCACTGCTTTCATTCTCCTCGATAATTTCATCATGTTACTCTAAATAATCCTTTAACTTACGACTTCTGCTGGGATGGCGAAGCTTACGGAGCGCTTTTGCCTCAATCTGACGGATTCGTTCTCTGGTTACATTGAACTCTTTTCCGACTTCCTCAAGGGTTCTCGCCCTTCCATCCTCCAGACCAAAGCGAAGCGTCAGCACTTTCTGCTCCCGCTCGGTCAGTGTTCCGAGTACCTCTTCCAGCTGTTCCTTAAGCAGCGTAAAAGTTGCAGCATCTGCCGGTACCGGTACATTATCATCTTTAATAAAATCGCCCAGATGGGAATCTTCCTCTTCTCCGATTGGTGTTTCCAAAGATACCGGTTCCTGTGAAATCTTTAAGATTTCCCGCACACGTTCCACCGGCATCTTCATCTCTTCCGCGATTTCTTCCGGCGTAGGTTCCCGCCCGAGTTCCTGCAGCAGCTGTCTGCTGACACGAATGAGCTTGTTGATCGTTTCCACCATGTGCACCGGAATACGGATGGTTCTTGCCTGATCCGCAATTGCACGGGTAATTGCCTGCCGGATCCACCATGTTGCATAAGTGGAGAACTTATATCCTTTGCGGTAATCAAATTTTTCTACCGCCTTGATCAGTCCCAAATTTCCTTCCTGAATCAGGTCTAAAAACAGCATGCCCCTGCCCACATAGCGCTTGGCAATGCTGACTACCAGACGAAGATTTGCCTCTGCCAGACGTTTTTTGGCATCTGATCCACGGTCGACATCCAGTTGCAATGCTTTGATCTCCGCTTGTATTTCTTCTTTTTCCTGTTCATCACCGGTTTCTGCCAGACGCTCTTTGAGCAGTGGAATTTTTTCAACTGCCACACTTCCGGCCTCCATCTTCTGTGCCAGCTCAATTTCTTCGTCTGCAGACAGCAGCGGCACTTTGCCGATTTCCTTTAAGTACATGCGTACCGGATCCTCGACACTTACGCCCTCCGGAACCGAAAGATCAATCTTTTCTACTTCTACCTCGTCTTCGTCATCCAGAATGATATCATCATCCTCATCATCCCCGTCACTGATCCTGAGGACATCTACTTTATTTGCTTCCAGGAAATCCAGAACCTTCTCCATCTTTTCTTCGTCAAGATTCATATCCCTGAAAAAATCGCTGATCTCCTGATACTCCAGAATGTTCCGTTTCTTTTTTCCCAGTTCCAGCAGACTTTTCAGTTTTTCTCTGAACTTTGCCTTTGTTTCTTCCGTTTCCACTGCTGCATTCTCTTCTTTTTTCTTTGCCATGTCGTTTCGTCCTCTCAGGTTACTTTCTATTTTGTCCCTAATCAATAGAAATATGCGTTTTCTTCAGCTTCTCCAATTCCTTCTGTTCATTGATCAGCTGCATAACGACCGTCAGATCATTCGGATCTGACTGCCGGCTTCGAACATCAATACTGTTTTCCTTGATTCTCTCAATTGTTTCCTTTAATGCTTTTTCTTTGTCCTGTTTTGTCTCTACTTCATGAATTTTTGCATTAAAAAGCCCCGCAATTTCTTTTTGTTCTTCCTCCTCCTGAAACCGGCTGATAATCTTTGCCGGATTCACCTGTCCGCTCTCCCCATACTGGGTGAACAGCTCCTGTGCCGCTTTGCGATACAGCGGTTCCGTGAAATCTTCCTCCGTGATCCATCCTTTGATGCTGTCAAAAAGCCGCGTATCCTCGATCAGCCAGGTCAGAAGCAGCTTCTGTGACTGTTTCATGCCATCTTCTTTCTTTTTTTCATGGATACCGCTCTTTAACGGAGCCGCCTTTGTAATCCCGCTCCCTGCCATTGCCAGATTATTCACAAGCTTCCGCAGATCCTCAAAGCCAATCCTGTACTTATCAGCGACCGCCTGGATATAATTGTTGCGCTCAAGCTCCTCCGGAAAGGCTAAAAGCCGCCGCGCCGTCTCATTATAAAATGCCGTCTTGGACTCCGGATCATTCATATCATAATTCTGCTCCAGCATACGGATTTCAAACAGAAAACTGTTTTCCGCCTGATCAATCCGCTTCTGATATTCTTCGGCCCCAAGTGCTTTGATAAATTCATCCGGATCTTTGTACGGCTGCATGTTTATGACTTTCGTGATAATTCCAACTTCTTTTAAAATCGGAATTGCACGGAGTGCCGCCTTTACCCCAGCCCCATCACTGTCATATGTCAGATACACTTCTTTGGTGTAGCGTTTCAGCAGACTGGCATGTCCACTGGTAAGCGATGTGCCAAGAGAGGCCACCGCATTGTCAAAGCCTGCCTGGTGCAGTGCAATGACATCCATATATCCCTCACATAAAAGCAGCTGCGGTTTTCTGGTTGTCCTTGCAATATTTAATCCATACAGATTCCGGCTCTTGTCAAAAATCTTCGTCTCCGGCGAATTCAAATACTTCGGTTCCCCTTCGCCCATGACACGCCCTCCAAATCCGATCACCCGGTTATGTACATCCATGATCGGAAACATGGCACGATTCCAGAATTTGTCATGGCCTCCGCGCACCTCATCGATGGAGACAAGCCCCGACTCTTTCAGCAGCGCATCGTCATATCCCACATGTCTTAAATAGCGATAGAGATCATCGCTGTACTGATCCGAATAGCCCAGGCCAAATTTGCGCATCGTTTCATCCGACAGCTCCCGCTTACGGAAATACGCATATGCTTTTTCCCCTCTCGGGCTGCGCAAAAGTTTATAAAAATACTTTGCGGCTTCTTTGTTAATCTCCAGCAGCTTCGTGCGCTTGTCCGCCTCACGTTTCTGTGCACCTGTCATCTCCTGCTTGGGAAGTTCAATTCCCGCACGATCGGCAAGTACCTGCATCGCTTCGGTAAAAGTATAATTCTCATACTGCATCAGAAATGTAAAAACATTGCCTCCCGCTCCACATCCAAAGCAGTAATACATCTGTTTATTCGGAGAAACGGAAAATGATCCCGTCTTCTCATTATGAAAGGGGCATAACCCAAAATATGTACTTCCTTTTTTCTGCAGACGCACATACCCGCCGATCACATCCACAATGTCATTGCGGGAACGTACCTCCTCAATCAGATCATCTGAAAAATACGGCGTGGAAATCCCCTCCTTTCTCTAGTCATCAATATCCATCCACTTTCCATGCCTGCGGCATAAAATTTTCTTTAAATTTGGTAATCGCATACTTATCTGTCATACCGGAAATATAGTCACAGACGATGCGCCCTTTGTCTTCACCCTCATCCAGCATTTTTAATAACTTTGCCGGCAGCTGCTCGATATGGTCCATATAAAAATAATACATCTGTTCCAGCATGGCCTTAGCTTTTACTTCCTCGCCTTTTGCGACCGGATTCCGGTATACATGTTCAAACATGAACAAGCGCAGATCCCGCAGCGCCTCCGCGGTCTCATCCGACATAATGATATCGTCTCTTCCCATACTGTTGCTGATGATATCGTGGATCAGGTGATCCAGGCGCTCTCTCGTGGTAAATCCCAGCGTACGACGCAGTTCCACGGGAATATCTTCCTCATCCAGAATCATTGCACGGATCGCATCGTCAATATCGGAATTGACATATGCAATCTTATCGGACAGGCGCACAATCTTTCCTTCCAGCGTGTGCGGAATCGTCCGTGTCTGATGGTTTAAAATTCCATCCCGGACCTCCCAGGTCAGATTCAGTCCTTCTCCGTCTTTTTCCAGTTTTTCTACAATACGTACGCTCTGTTCGTTGTGGCGGAACCCGCCTTCATACACCTGATTCAGCAGAAATTCTCCTGCATGTCCAAACGGTGTATGCCCCAGATCATGCCCCAATGCTATCGCCTCAACCAGATCTTCATTCAGCCGGAGCGCCTTCGCAATGGTTCTCGCATTCTGCGATACTTCAAGCGTATGTGTCAGCCGCGTCCGGTAATGATCTCCCATCGGTGTGAGAAAAACCTGCGTCTTACTTTTCAGTCTCCGGAAAGACTTACTGTGCAGGATACGGTCACGATCCCTCTGAAAGACCGGACGAATATCACACTGCGGTTCCTCCCTGTCTCTGCCCTTTGCGTTTATGGACAGACAGGCGTACGGACTTAAAGTATCTGCTTCTATCTGTTCTATTCTTTCCCGAATTGTCATATTCTGCTCATTTCTGCGGCACAAACCGCCAAAATCCTTACAATATTTCAAACAACTCTACATATTATATATTCTGCGTGAATTCCTGATTTCCTTTTTTATTTTGCATTTCCTCCGAGTACTTTCCGCAGCTGTTGCAGACAGATACCCGTAATCTGATTTTCGTAGCTTCCAAAATAAAATTTGTTATCTTTCACCAGAATACATCCGACCCAGTCTCCATCCACAGGATCTTCCTCCAGTGCCTGCTCCATCTCCTGATATCCCCGAAGTGTAAAATAGGCATCATACTCCGAAAAATCCGCTGTGCGGTAGGTCACATCCGGAAACTGCATCCTAAGCCCCTGTATCAGATCCGCCGGACATGCCACATAACCTGTCGGCTCATGCGAATATGCCGATTCCAAAGCCCAGTCTTCATCCCAGAGAAGAAACACATCATCCGTTTCCCATGCCTTGTCTGTTTCCACCAATGCCACCGGTGCATATGTTCCTCCATCGGTTCCGGCTGTCTGTACGAGATTTGTTTTTCCGGTCGGATCGGTATACAGAAGATTTGCAATCGCAAGCTGATAAAACCGACTGTCGCAGCGCTCTCCACGCTCTGCCAGATAGCCCTGGGCAATTCCGTTTTTCTCCAGATCCGCTTCCTCATTTACCGGTACATAAACCGCATCTCCATATTCCATCGGTCCCATCCGCGTATCCTCAGTCAGAAATTCCGCAACCTTCGTATAATCCCCTGCGGTATCTTTTGGCATCAGAAGTACTATCACGACAACAATTGCAGCAGCCGCAATACTGCAGCCAACCGTCACAATCTTTCTGATCATCCGGTGTCTGCGCGATTCTTCTTCCCCGGCAGATGCCGGTATTCCATCTATATTTTTAACCGCATACTGTCTGGATGCATAGCTAAATACAAATGCACCGATGACAAGAATAAAAACAACCATTGCCAACAGACAGGTGATTTCCTGCCAGGTCCGCATCCGGCCGCAAAGCAGCAGATGATCGATCAGACATGTTGCTCTGCCTGATGATTTCTGTTCAAATTTCAAACGACAGACGCCGTTAATTCCAAGACATACCAGTGCAAACACCGCACCATCAACTAATGCATAGCGAATCCACCGCACCTTTTCCCTGATTACAGCAAGCGGAAACAGTGAAAGCACAAACGCAAACATGATCATCCCCGCAAAAAAATATGCCCATTTTTCCAAAAGCGATGTGTTCCACATCTGCCGTACATATTCCACTGCGGAAGCTCCATTGATATTTCCCCAGCCGGTGACCCGGGAGATCAGAAACGCAATTCTTAAAATCCCCCATAAAACCAGATAACCAGCAGCATATTTCCACAACAGCCGTCCTGTGATCTGACGATCTGCCAATTCCTGCTGCATCCCTCCGTTTTCCATTCCCGCACGGGTTCGTATCCGGAAAAATACCAGCGTAAATGCAACAAACGCAGGAAATCCACCCATACTTCCGACAAACCCATTGATAAAAAGCATCACCGTAAATGCCAGTATGGCGGAAACCAAAAGACGCATCGGATCTGCATCCATCGTTTCAGGTTCTTTCTTATCATACTTCATGCCATAGCCTCCTTTTTGCGATCTTTAAGAAGCGCCCATGCCGTAATTCCTGCCGTCAATGCTTCCGCAGCCATAAATGACAGCCAGACACCACGGATTCCAAACATACGTGATAATATCACGGAACACACCGCGATAGCTACAAATCCTCTGCAAACCGAGGCCGTAAATGCCTCTTTTGCATGCTCCGATGCACTCAGATATCCGGTTCCGATAATATTGAAGCCGGCAAACAAAAATCCGATCACATAAAGCCGCATTCCTGTAAATGCATATTCTGCCATCTTTGCCGAATGTTCACTGTTAAACAAGGCTACCATCGGGTCTGTAAATCCCCAGACAAGCGAAATAATCAAAAGACTGAAAACAACGCCCGTAGCCAGTCCCAGATGCAGAATCTTTTTAACCGCACGTTCATTCCCTTCTCCGTAATAACGGCTGACCAGTGGCTGGGCTCCCTGGGAAATCCCGTTAAAAATACAGGTAAATATGAGTGCAAAGTTGGCAATCACGCCATAGGCAGCCACTCCTACATTTCCGGCAAGCCCTAAAATCAGGTAATTAAAAAGCGTTGTTGTCACTCCGGAAGAAAATTCTCCCACAAATGCCGGCACCCCCAGCTGGCAGGATGCTGTAAGCATCCGTACCGATGGTCTGGTCTTTGCAAACTGTACCTTATTTTTCTTCTGAAAAAAATGAATACTGCAGATTAATATGCTGACGATCGGAGAGGCTGGTGTGGGAAGTGCTGCTCCCGCCCGGCCCCCCTGGCATTTTTTGCCAGTCCCATCCCCATTGGAAACATAAACACATAGTCAAGGACAACATTGGAAAAACTTCCCATCATCGTTCCAATCATGGCGAGGGTCGGAGCATTGTCGTTGCGGACAAACGCAGAAAACACATAATTCATCATAAAAAACGGTGTAAATAATAAGAAAATCCTCGTATATGTGCGGCCCAGCTGCGTGATCCCGGCATCCGCCCCCATCATATGCATCACCGTATCCGGAGAAAAAATGCCAGACAGGACAAATGGAATGCTGATTATGAGGATACACAAAATCGCATTTGCAAAATATTTCTTTGCACTGTCATCTTCCTGTGCTTTTAATATCGTATACCGGGTTGCCGATCCTACCCCAATCATCGATCCTATGGCAAAAATCAGGTTATATACCGGCAGCACCAGATTCAATACGGTAATCCCGTCCGTTCCCGCTGCCTGCGAGATAAAGAATGTATCCACGATAATATAGCAGGAAATCCCCAACATTCCACAGATATTCTGAGAAACATATTTTATAAACTGTTTTTGAATATTCATATTTATATAGTTATCCTTTTTGTTGTGTGCATCAGCATGCTTCGTTATACATTGTCACCAGGCGGAGCCTGATGACCTGCGCATGCATCAGCATGCTTCATTATACCATATTTTATATAACAAAAAAGCCTTGATCTCTCAAGGCTTTCTCACATCTTAGTGCGGAAGATGGGACTTGAACCCACACGATCGCAATGATCACAAGATCCTTAGTCTTGCTCGTCTGCCAGTTCCGACACTTCCGCATGTCTTAGCGACTCGTTTATAATAGCAAACTCTCCCTCATATGTCAATGGTAATTTTTAATTTTTTTAAATTTTTTCTTTTATTGCAACAAAATAAAAAAAATTAAAATTATCTATTGACATATTGCTCAGATTCCTATAGAATAGCATTTGTTCGCAGGAGTGGCGGAATTGGCAGACGCGCAGGCTTCAGGTGCCTGTGGTAGCAATATCGTGTGGGTTCAAGTCCCATCTCCTGCATCGAAAAAGGATTCATCCAGACGGATGAATCCTTTTTGTTTATCTATAGTTTTTAAACCATCCTATGACTCTGACTCCGTTTCCCCAGCCGCTGCCTCCATGACAGATTCCACCGACACCACTTCCGGTCCGGCTGTAAATGCTTCCTCTGCATCGGCTGCTTCCATCGGGTCCTCATGCTCTTTCTTTTCCTCATCTTCCCAGAGCGAATCATACTTTTTGCGTTTTTCCAACTGCGCCATCATTCCGGCGTTTTTCGCCATAATATAGAGATCCTTATCATATTCCATCAGTTTCTTCTCATCCTGCATCGGCACCTGATCTCCATGCATCAGGCGTCTTGCCACGGTCATGATCTTTCCCATTTCCTCCCCATAATCTTTTGCGGCCTCGCCCTGCTGCTTTGCCACAACACTGTTAAACTTACCTTCCCATTGCGCCATAAGCTGATTTACATAATTCTGATACTCGTCCTGTTTCTCCGCAACCGCATTATATTTCAGTTCCAGTGTAGCAGCTTCATCCGCATACCGTGTTTTTCCATCCGGCGTACTTTCCATCCGCTCCTTTAACTCTTCCCGCTGCTTCGACAGTTTGAATTTCTGCTCGTTATATGATTTCAGAACAGAACTGTAAATTCCCCTTGCCTCTCCTGTTTTCATAATATTTCCTCCGTGAAATGCATCCATCCATTGTTTCCTTACATTTCATATATCGGACTATTCACGCGATTCTTTATTTATATTCTACTCTTCCCGCCATTCTTTTAGTGCAGCAGAAAGCTTTCTGTCAATATCTATTCTGGTTGCTTCACACGCATCAGGGTATTCTTTTGCCGCTCTGAATATAAAGTGCAGCACAAATTTAAGTCCTACCGGCAAAGCCATACGAAGCAAAGATTCCGGCAGTACAAAATGCGTTCCATGTTCATACACAAGTGGTACAAATTGACAGACATGAGGGCGCTCCTTTAAACGCTGGTCCATGCGGCGGATATACTTTCCCGCTTCCCAGAAGGAATCATCATCTGCACCAACAAGAAACAAAAAACAGCTTTTTCATAGTTTTTCCCTCGACTTGCCAATCAATAATCAACACTTATCGTTCCTGTCAATGTCAAGTTAGCACACGCTAACCGTGCTGTCAACTTTTATTTACTTTGACAAACGCATAAATGATACATAAGATTGCTGCAATTGTCTCGGATAAAACGGTTGCAAATGCTGCTCCTGCCACACCGGTTTTCAACACAACTACAAACAGCAGATCGAGCACGATGTTGAGCAGGCTGCAGAACACAAGAAAAATCAGCGGTGTTTTGGAATCTCCAAGCGCTCTTAAAATAGAAAACGGCGTAAAATATGCGGCAACCGCGATCAGACCGCCCATGAAAATATACATATACGTCAGTGCATCCGGCATAAGAGACTCTGGTGTGTTTAATAACAATAAAACAGGTTTCGTTGTTACAAGTGCAATGACCGTCATGATTAAGGCAATCAATATACAGGTATAGCCGCCATTTGCAATGGATGCAGCCGTACCCTTTTCATCTTTCGCTCCAAAATACTGCGAAACCACAACTCCCGTTCCGATTGCCGCGCCCATGCACATGGACATAAATGTCATGGAAAGCGCATTGGTTGCACCAGTAACAAAATGTCAATAGTTTTTTAATCATTTTTTTCAAAAAGGCAAAAAAATAGAACGTATAGTTTATTTCCATACGCTCTATCTCACATTTCATATTAAATTTTGAATTCTACAAACAGGAAGTTATAGTGCCACCTTTTTCCATTTTCTAATCTTAGTTCTAAAGGTTCCAAACGGAGCCACTGTGTTAACATGCATGAATTTGTATACTTCCCAGACGGCTGTTTTAGTTGCCTCGTCGGCCCATTTTCTCATATGTGGTTTAAACAATTCTTCCTCACTTAGTGAATCGATCATTGCATAAATAGAATCAATGTTCTCATTCAACATGTCTTTCAACTCTTGCAGTGACAGGTGTGCATATGTATCTGTGAACCATTGATATAATTCACCAAGCTGATTCCACTTAAAATTATCGGAGGGAGTTTTGACCTGAAGCCCCTTTCTTTCGTCTGCTTCCCATTTAAGGATGAGCGTTGTCCATCCAACCTGATAAGCAAGATTTTCTGCTGGAGTTCGATCAACCTCATCAATTCTCTTATCTTTTAAAGGTTCCGGAATATCATTAAATTCTGATATATACTTTGCAAAGCTTTTATTTATCTCGTTTTTAAGTTCATCCTTATTCTCATATGTTCTCACTATTCTATCTCCTCAAATTCGATTTGTTGCTCAAATCATATCACATTCTCAAACATATCTCAATTCCAATTGTCTCTGCCCCCATCTATTGCATTGCCTTTCGGCTTGCTTCTGTCCCTGCCGGGAGTTTATCGGCACGCTGACAACGCAAGTGTCAACATGGGGTTTGAAACTTTTTTCGGGTAGTTATTTCTGTCGGTGCTAAACGTGTGCCACTGGCACTCAGCACCCTCTGTACTCCCGGCAGACAAAACGAAACTCCTGTCGCTGTCCCTTCGGCATGTTTTCCGTTCTGCCTGTTTTTCAAAAATCCTCAGAATCGGATTTTGTGAAAATAAACAAGCCGACGCAATTTCATCTTTTACAAAAGTCCAAAATACATCGGCTCAATCCTTTGACCTGATCGGTCATTATTCATTTTTACTGACTGGCTCATACCGTCCATTTTTAATAATGAGCAAAACAAAAGGCACTAACTTTTTACGGTTAATGCCCTTTTGCGTTAATCACTATTAAATGTAAAAAATGCGGCAAAACCTCTGGCAAAATTTTGGCAAAATTCTGTTCAAAAAGGCTTGTAAAATAAAGTGGTTATGCTATAATAATATCGAGCCGTGGGAAGGCATGGGTAATGCCCTAATCCAAATATTCCATTTACGGGATTAAGAATGGTATATCCATTCTTTTTTTTTACCTATCAGGAGGTGTAAAATTGGCTAACGATAAACCCTTTACTGTGGAAGAACAGATTGATACGATGAAAAAATATGTGACACTCACAAAGAGAGCAAGAATGCGTGATTTTTTACAATATTCTGGATATTTTCGTGCCAGCAGATATGGAAAGTATTTGTTATCATACACCAATGTATTTGCGATGAAGCCGTCACAGGATGTGCTGTTTGCTTTGTATCAGTTTGATTTTGAACTGAGGAAGGTTATGTATGAAGCTTGTGCGAAAGCAGAAATTCAAATAAAGTCTGCGATTGCTAATGCGGTTTCATTGAAAACTGGTGATGCAGTGTTTTATCTGGAGCAACAGAATTATACACCAACGAGAAGTGAAAGAAATAAGTTTTACAGAAAAAAGAATGTTAAATTTTTCAATAGCTTCTTTAGTGATATACAGGATAAGGAAGAAATGTTGCGAAAAGATGTATTAAAATATCCTGAACTGAAGGAATATAGAAATGGCGGTAAGAGAGCTGCGATGAATATTCCGAGTTGGGCGGCATTTTCATATTTTGAGTTTGGTACGATTGAGAATATTTATATGTATTTAAGGAGTGATCTGCGTAAGGAAGTTTTGCTGTATAGTTACAGCCGGGGAAAATATGGTAAGAGGATAACAATGCAGATGGATACTTGGCTGAATGGTGTAAGAACATTACGAAATATCTGTGCCCACCACTCCAGACTCGTAGGAATGCAGGAGGCTATTGTACTTCCGGATGCGGAAGATGATGCCGATATACTTCTAAATGGGGAGGATTTCTTTTCAAGATTGTATGCTCTGAAAAAAGTAATGAATCCGAAAGACAGCGAAGCAATGAAAATAAAGTTAAAGAAAATCATTGCAAGAGCTAAAATTGATGTGTATCAACTTGGTGTTCTGCCGGTGGATTGGGAAGAGAAATTTGACAGAATAAAGGATCTGTAAAGTACATAAAATAGAATGAGCCGTGGGAAGGCAAGGATTGTCTGCAACTGCAGACAATGCCCTCAATCCAAATATTCCATTAACGGGACGGACAGGTGTATATCATCTGTCCGTTTTGTTATAAAATACGCAACATTACTGTTTTCATGATGCCATTATAGTATTTTAACCATCCAATATGCATCTGCGTATGTACCATCTTTATATTTCATATTATGCGGAAATGTGCCCATTTTCTCAAATCCTATTTTCTTGTACAACGCTATTGCCCTATCATTATCTGCAACCACTTCAAGTTCGAGTTGCTCTATTCCCTTTTCTTTTGCAATCTCGCAAAGAAGTTCAAGCATTTTCCTTCCTATCCCCATTCCTGTATACGCTTGAAATAGAGCAATTCCAACACTAGCTCTATGACGATATCTACTGGGAGCATTCCCCATCAAAGAACAATTACCTATATACTTACCATTAAGAAAAGCCAATAGCATTAGGTTGCCCTCTGATTCATTTTGATTCCGAATAAAGTTTTTTTCTTGTTCAATGGTTAGCGTAATTTCCTCTGGTTCTTTAACGAGAAATCTTGTTTCACCACAGGTTTGCTTTAAATAATCTATCAGCATTTCTGCATCTTCTTCTCGTGCATTTCTAAGCCTTAATTCCGTTCCATCTAATTGTATAACATATTCTTCTATATACATCCTTTTTCCTCCATCAAATTTCACAGCTCGACAGACTGAGATTTGTCTTTATCTTATTTATCAAAATACTTATCACAGTATTCAAGTGATAGATTGATAAACTCCTGCAATTTATCAATATCATTATACATTCCATGGTTCGATTTTGGAAATTCAACATAATCGTATGGCACACCATTCTCTTTCAATGCATCTATTAAAGGGTATTTAAGTTGAGTCGGCACACAATGGTCGATTAGTCCATACCCCATCAAGGTCGGCACCGAGTTTGCATCCACCAAATATGTAGGCGAAACAGAGTAAATATACGGAAGATATTCTTTTGATGCCATCATTTCATCTGTAATTCTAATCCCTGTCATCATGGTTGCAAAATCCGCATCTGTGGTTATATGGTCTATCGATTTCAGCAAACTCCAATCGGATGGCTCAAATGAAGCAGGACCTGCGAGTTGAAAGACAAACTTTACTGGGATTGCAGAAATGTCAGCATTTTTATATGCATAGTTCATCGCAAGTGTTCCACCTGCTGACACCCCACAGGTAGCCATTTGTGTTAAATCAATTCCAAGCTGCGATGCCTGCTCCTTGATTGCGGCAACACAACTTAGAATTTCTTCATTCATTAACTCAAGACTGGCGTTGAGTAATTCTTCTTCACTTTTTTCCTTCTTTGATTGCAATGTATACTCAACCGTTGCTGTTACGTATCCTTTTGACGTATAATATTTGCACCACGCATCGCCATCTTCTTTGCTCCCGGAATTAAAACTTCCTCCGTGTATATAAAGAATCAGGCATTTTGACTCTGGCGTATCAAGATTTTTCGGCACATACAAATCATATTTGTGGTCGCTCGGATTTTCATAATCAAGATTTTCATACACACATCCTACTGTATCATTCCATTCAACTTGGATAAGCTTCATCGGTAAAGATCCAAGACGTTGAATGTTGATGAGCATACCCACAATAAAGGATACAACAAACAGAAAAATCAACATACCTATTTTACGATTTTTATTTGTACTGAACATGACATTTCTCCTTATATGATGTGGTCTAAAACAAGTTTTCCGGTAATACCGCCAAGTATTACACCGGCGATAATAACTCCACAACCAAGGAGAACCCATGCTAAAATTTGTTTCTGTTTTGTATTCATACTTATTTATCTCCTCAATTTCAGATTGTCATTTCTGCAATACTATCACTTAATTGTCATCAAGTTTCTTTGACAAATTCCGGTTTTCAGCTCGCAAGCTGGAAGTTATCAATCATCTTTTTTACTATGATTTTTTTGTATGTAACAGCCTATAAGACCCCCAATTGCCAAACCAATAAGTCCCCCTAATGTGTCACTTAAATTTTTTCCAATAACATATCCGACTACAGCCCATATATACCATTTACACATGATATCTGATACCTTCAAATCATTCATGATAATTTTCCTCCCCAATTCCGATTTGTTGCTCAAAACATATCACATTCTCAAACATATCTCAATTCCAATTGTCTCTGCCCCCATCTATTGCATTGCCTTTCGGCGTAAATGTGTTTCCTTCTGTTTTTTATTCATCATTTTTTCCATAATCATCTATTTCCTTTCTTTCCTGTGCCCGACAGAGAGAGGTTTGCTTCTGTCCCTGCCGGGAGTTTATCGGCACGCTGACAACGCAAGTGTCTGTTTATTGCAAAAGTAAAATGCAGAAAGTTGCAGACCGCATTTGTAGGTGATTGCAGAAGCAACGGATGGGGTGAATGTAGGTCTTAATTTGCCGCATCCGTTGCTTTTACAGGGGTTTGGGGGAGTAGCCCCCAAGAACTGTTTGCAACAAACTACATACACGATATTTTGCAACAACCTACATTTTGCCTCTGCAAAAAACAAAGTGTCAACATGGGGTTTGAAACTTTTTTCGGGTAGTTATTTCTGTCGGTGCTAAACGTGTGCCACTGGCACTCAGCACCCTCTGTACTCCCGGCAGACAAAACGAAACTCCTGTCGCTGTCCCTTCGGCATGTTTTCCGTTCTGCCTGTTTTTCAAAAATCCTCAGAATCGGATTTTGTGAAAATAAACAAGCCGACGCAATTTCATCTTTTACAAAAGTCCAAAATACATCGGCTCAATCCTTTGACCTGATCGGTCATTATTCATTTTTACTGACTGGCTCATACCGTCCATTTTTAATAATGAGCAAAACAAAAGGCACTAACTTTTTACGGTTAATGCCCTTTTGCGTTAATCACTATTAAATTATTCGTCCAACATTATCTTTTCTTAATTTTTCTTCTGTCTGCGATATTCGGAACAAATTAGCAATCAATTCTGTACTTCCCATGTAATCAAGAATTTTCTGTCCTAGTTCTAATTGTTTTTTCGTATGAATATCATCAACATCTAATCCACCGTATAGTCCCATATATCCGGCATTTTGAAAAATTGCAAATTCCTCATTTGTAATAACACCTGCATTATGTGCTGTCTCTGCCAGCATTTGATTCCACTGCTTGATATCTCCTCTAACAACAAGTCTTCTGTTATCTTCATCCAATTCATTAAAGTGGTCAGCGACTTCCTGTCTGTATGTCTGGATTGCAAAATACGTTTGTCCTAACGCAATGACCTCTTTTCTTGGATCTCCATTCTGCACGATCAGATAACATGCATATCTTGACAGTTCATAATCTTTTTGGGGTTTCGTGGTGACTCCAGCTTCAACGATTTTCCTGACCTCAGGAAAATCGTCTGGAATGCTATGCCCGCTGTTTTCACATGCGATCATTGCTCTTTTAATTACTTTTGCAAAATTCTCCCATTTTGCATAATCAAGTGCCGGTTCTAATTCTCTTGCACTCCAATACTCGCTTCCATCTTCCCGGATATGCTTGATATCTTCCTGAGTTCAATATATCCGCTTTTAAAAAAACCGGTGATCACTTTGTTGACCGTCTGTTTCGGCAACAGTGTCTTTTCACAGATCTGTTTCTGCGTGCAGTTTTCCGTGTAAAGGATTGCATTCAGAATATAAAGGCTGTTGTAGGAAATACCGGATTTGCGGGCGTAATCTTCGTAAATAACGCTGATACTCTGCCATGCATTGCAAAAAATCCTTGTCTTTGATTCAATATCCATGGCTTCGCTCTCCTTAGTCTCATTTTAGGACTATTGTATCTCTTTCTATTTTTTGTCAATATCAAATCTTTCATATATTGGACTAAGCACATAATTCTTTATTCCCGAAAAAAGCCACACCAGTAACTATGATGTACCCCATCAGCGAAATAACAGACGCTTCTATGCCAAATTCTCCGCCCGTCACCGCAAATGATTTTGCATCAAGAACATAAGTCATGACAGAGAATTGATCCGCTTTTTGTCCAATTGCCAGTCCCCCACCGATCATTACAATATTCCAGATGGCATGCACGATTCCACTGTTCCAGACAGAACCACTCTCGATTGCAATCATTGAAAACATAATTCCCGCCATCGTGCCTGCAACAAGAACCTGCAAACAGCTTCCGATGGAAAAATCCATTCCCAGAATATGAACCATGCCAAACAGCACCGATGGAACGATAACCGCCACCTTACGATTCCATTTTTTCCTTAAAAGATTTAAAATAACGCCCCGAAATACCATTTCTTCGACAAATCCAGCCGCGATTCCGGTAAACATAATTCCGGCACTTAATGTACGAAATACCTGCTTTCCATTCATATGCGAGGAAACATACGCACCCTGAAAAAACAAAAGATAACTTCCTTTTACCAGCAGTGGCAACAGAATAGCAATCAGAATCCATTTTCTTTTAATATGAAATACGGGCATTCCAAAATCAGAAACAGGTAACCTGATCACTTTCTCAATATATATCTTTAAAATAACATAAGTCAGTCCGACATAAAAAATTCCTGCAATGATATTACATATTCCATCCGGAATCTTTATCAGGTTCAATGCACTTGCGACAAGCTGTGCTGCAAGTTGTGCAATGATGAGAATAACTATGGCAGCAACCGAACCGCCAATTACTTTTTTGGTACTCATTTTTCTGTTTTCCTCCTTATGTTCTGCTTTTTCTGCACGCTCCTGTAAACCACATAGAGGCCTGCGATCAAATAAAAAACGGCTAATACTCCCTGCAAAATATCATCATATTTCCAAACGGTATAATTCCATCCAAGAATTTCATTCATAAAAAAATTAGAAAAATTACAAAGTCCATGTACAAGAACCGGAATGAATAAATGATTCGTCTGTATAAAAAGTGCTGCCAGAAACATGCCAAAACAAATCGCATACAATACCTGTTTTGTCGTATCTGCAAAGTTCTGTCCCACTAGCAGATTCCGGTAATGGCACAGACCAAATCCAAGGGAAGACACAACTACCGCACAATAAATTCCATTTTTCTTTTTTCCCCATGCAGCAAGAAACATATTTAACAGAATTCCCCGCCACACATATTCTTCCAGCAGTCCAATACTAAGACTTGCCACACCGCAGATCAGGAAAAAACAAATCCCTTTACCGGAAAGCAGTGAAAAAACTTTTTTTCCATGAACGAGAGTCATAAGATCATTCCCAATCTGTATTAACGGAAAAATAAACATTCCCAATACCGGTAACCATGACCCATTTCTTTTTTCTTTTCTTACGAAATCTGCTTTTTTGCGAAACAATACAAACATAATAACAAACGTCAACACTTCATTGAATAACATGGAAATATAAGAACTGTATAAAGTTTCCTCCCAGTTATCCACTACCTTTCCAACCACATAAGCCACCAATGTTCCGGTCAGTTCCCACAGGATATATACAAAGACAGCATATATGACTGGAATAAAATAATGATAAAACGCACGATTCTTTTTCTTCATTTTCTCCCCATCCCTTTCTTACCCCCACTCTTCCACATTCCGACAGAATCCAATATAGGTAATGATAAAATACACCAGATAAATTCCGAAAAACAATGCCGAAGAAATCAGAAAATAAGTTGCCGGTGCCGCCTGAACCCCCGTATAAAAATCAAACTTGCCACCGGTATATACACAGACCAGTCCACTGATTGCAAGCGCCACACACGCCGGACAGAGATAATAACCGACAAGCTGCTTGAAAATCATCCGGCGGATTTCTCTTCTGCTGTAACCAATCTGCGAGAGAACCCGATAACGGAATTTGTATTTTACGGAGTCGCTGAGTTGCTGCACAGAAAGTACTGTCAGTGCCACGCATAAAAATACCAGACCAATATAAAAAAGCGGAAACATCAGCGAAGATAACATATATTTCACTTCCGGAATCAGATTGTCGCGCACAAGATTTTTTGCTGTATAGGTTACAATCGTATCCGAACCCGAGCAGGAATTTCCAAGCGCTTCTCCATCCCAGTCATCCGAAGCTGCTTCCGTCATGGCGTGCCCATTCACGCTGATCTTATCCGGATCTTCTTCCAAATGATCGAGCCGGTTCTCCAGATCTACGGGCGCCTTGTCTTTGATATCCGCCACCAGTTCTGCATAATAGGGATGCATCTGCGCAAGGGCAGCATCTGGAACGATAATGATATAATCCCCACCGTTATGACCGTTCTGCGAAAATCCCTCCGTGTGATAGCCCGCAAAGGATAATTTACCGTCCGTACCCTGGATGTTTATCTGACCGGAAAAATCACCGATCTGATTCAGGACGCGGTCTTTGATATGGATAGCATACTGATCTTCTTTTAACTGCACTTCCGAAAGTCCGATCATGGTACGGAGCCGGTTGTAATCAGAGAGCCCCATATAGGTATCGTAATTGCAGTATGCAAGTTCTTCATTTTTATTGATCTTCTTCCAGTCCGGTGTGCCGTCTGTGTTCAGATACTTTGTTCCAAATTCTTTCAGGTGCGTGTACAGATATGCATTGACCTGATTCGTTTCGTTCTCATAAACCTTATAAGTAAAAATTTCCTTTATGGTTGTCTCCTGTTTCAGCAGAGCAATTTCCTGCTTAAAATCATCCTTCGCATTGCTGCTGTATACCTGCACATCAAACGGAAATTTGCTCACAAGCACCTCATTCTGGAAATGATTAAACATAAATGCCACCGAACTTCCGAGTATCGCCAGAGTAAACAGTGCCGTCAGTGTTCCCATGGTAAACCGCAGTGTCCGGATCTTAGAAGAAAACTGCCGGAGCAGAAACAGCGCATCCCCACGGTAAATAGCCGCTCCCTTTTTTCTGACATAACAGGCGATCCACGCCGCAATGCCTGTGTAAAAAAGATAAATCGTCAACACCAGTCCAATAAGAAAAGCGATTACAACTCCGGTATCCCATGCTTTAAAACAAAACAGAAACACACCGAATACGACGAGAAACAGCACAGATAACGGAAGGAACCATCTCTTTGCCTTTTCATGCGTTTCTTTGATTTCCTCATTCTGTCTCTGACTTTCCATCAGATCATGGATATTCATTTTGCGGAATTTTTTTCGGCTTCGAAACAGCGCCAGCAGATAACAGCCCAGATAACATGCAGCCGTCATCAAAATACAGTTTCGGTTCCATTCCAGATGCAGTTTGTAATCCAGCTGCACCATGCTGTAAAAAATGGACAGAAGGATCTGCTGAAAAAGCAGACCCAGTCCCATTCCCACAAGAAACGCGCCCGCTCCAAGCAGCAGATTTTCCGTAAAATAAAGCCTTGCAATCTCTTTTTTCTTTACCCCGACCAGAAGATAAATTCCAAACTCACGGCTTCGCTTTTCCAGTACAAACCGCACCATATAATTGATCAGCCACGCAATGATCGGCACGATAAATGCTGTCGCAAGTCCCGTCATCACACTCATCATGGCATCCATCTGAAACAGATTCTGCACATCTTTGGAAAACAAAAGCGTATTGAATGAAAACATGAGTGCAGTCACAACCGCCATCGTCATAAAATACACCACATAGTCTTTTGCCATGCGCTTTACATTTCGAAGAGCAAGTTTACACATCATGGGAACGTTCACCTCCCGTCAGTGTCATCACATCGAGTATTTCATTTAAAAACGCCCGGCGCTCTTTTCCCCCGCGCACCAGTTCATGAAAAATCTTCCCGTCTTTCAGAAACAGAATACGGCTGCAATAACTTGCGGAAAACGCGTCGTGTGTCACCATCAGAATGGTTGCGCCCATGTTTTGGTTCATATCTGTAAATGTCTCTAACAGGGTCTGCGCCGACAAGGAATCCAGCGCCCCTGTCGGCTCATCTGCCAGAAGAAGTGTGGGATGATTTGCAAGTGCACGGGCACATGCGCACCGCTGCTTTTGTCCGCCGGACACCTGATACGGATATTTATCCTTAACCTCCTCGATTCCCAGAATGCGAAGCAGCTCACTGCACCGTTTCTGAATCTCCTTTTTGCCGCGCCGATGCAGCGTCATAACGAGCATAATATTCTCTTCCAGTGTGAGTGTATCCAGCAGATTGTATTCCTGAAAGATAAACCCAAGCTGTTTTTTGCGGAATTCCGAAAGCTGTTCTTCCCCCAGTTCTGTGATATCGGTATCTCCATAATAAATATGTCCCGCTGTCACCCGGTCAATGGTTGACAACAGATTTAAAAGCGTTGTCTTTCCGGAACCGGAAGCTCCCATCACACCGATAAACTCCCCCTGCTGCACGGCAAAGCTGACACGGTCCACCGCTTTTGTCACCTGATCCCCGTTTCCATAATATTTCTCCACATCGCTTACGCGTATGATTTCCTGCATCTTCTGACACTCCTTTCCCTCGCTTGTAAATAAAAGGCATAGTAAAGAATATCATTTTTTCTTCACTATGCCTACTTTAACACGGGATCTGTCCGCTTTGTATGGAGTTACCTTTCCTGAATCTTACAGTTTTGAAAGATAAACGTGTTATGTCTCCCTGTAACCGGTAAGATAATCACTCACCGGAAACATAAGTATGATCTCTGTTCCCTTTCCTTCCGCAGATTCTGCCCGGATTTCTATATTTAACTTGTCACAGAGTTTACGGCACAGATACAGTCCCATTCCGGTCGAACGCTCCCGGTTTCTTCCGTTCGTTCCCGTAAACCCTTTTTCAAAAATCCGTGGGATTTCTTCCTTTGGAATCCCGATACCGTCATCTTTTACCCTCAAAAGAACACCTCTTTTTGTTTTTTTAGTAACAATCTGAATGTGAGTACCCTCACTTCTTCCGTATTTTACGCTGTTTTGAATGAGCTGGTTTAAAATAAAAGCGATCCATTTCTTATCGCTGTATACCGTATCGGGGCAGGCAACTTCCGCCTTTACATGGCTCTGGATCAGATAATATTTGTTCTGCAAAAGCACCTGTTGTGCCACTTCCTGCAGATTGGATTCCGCGATCATGTAGTCTTTGTATACCGCATCCATACGCGCATAGTACAGTGCCATATCCACATAATTCTCAACCTTGCGGTTTTCCACAAGGAGATAGCGGCTCCTCTCATCCCGGTTATTTTCACAGTTTAACGCAATCGCCGTGATCGGTGCCTTGATCTCATGCACCCAGCTTTCAATGTACTCCCGGTAATCCTTTTGGTTTTGTTCCATCTGGTGTATCCGCTCGATTACCGATTTGTTGGATTTGCGGATCAGTTCCCGGTACTTGCGATCTTCCAGCCCAAACGATTCCGGCATCAGTTCTCCAAGAAGATAACGCCTGTCCAGCTGATCCGTAAGCTGCTCTAATTTTCTGAAATAGCTTCTGCGTGAAAAAAACTGAAGGAAAAGCCATCCTGCCAGTATTACACCGTAACACACCAGTATAATCACACATTTATCCATGGAATAGCCGGTCAGCCGCAAAAAGATAACAAGCCCTGCCATACATACCATATGTAAAAGCAGCAACAACACTTTGTCTTTCAGATATTCTGTCAGTTTCATATGCGATAGCCCATCCCTCTTTTTGTCTCAATAAAGTCGCATACACCAATTTCTGCAAGTTTTGCGCGCAGGCGTGTGATATTTACACTGAGGGCATTATCATCAATAAAGACCTGCTGATCCCACAGGTATTCCACCAGTTCGATTCTTGGCACAATCTCTCCCTGATGCAAAAACAGGTAATGCAGGATTTTCAATTCGTTTTTCGACAGATCCACCTGCTGACCCTGATATTTTACGCAACCACGGACAACATCAAGTTCCACACCTTTACAGGTCATCTTCTCTGGTATGTCTGCTTTTTTCGCCCGTTTTAATACGGCTGCGATATGTGCCAGAAGTAACGGCGGCTGAAACGGCTTCGTGATATAAGCATCGCCGCCCTGCAGCATTCCGCTTAATTCATCCATCGAATCCGTCCTGCTGGTCAGGAAAATAATCGGAACATCCGACGTTTTCCTTATACTTTTGCAGATTTCAAATCCGGATTGCTGCGGCAGATTTACATCGAGCAGAAGCAGATCCGGCTCTATTTGCAGAATATCCTCTACCACGTGATGAAACTCTGTCAATACCGTGACCTGATACAGTGCATTTTCTAACAGCAGCTTTAATTCCTGACGGATGGCTGCATCATCTTCTATGATTAAAATGTTCATGATTTTCCTCAAAAATTGGATATTTTTTCTTATCGGAATCGGTTATTTTACGGATTATCTTACAGGGATTACCGGCCGCGATCACACCATCCGGAATATTTTTATTCACAACACTTCCGGCACCAATGATGGTATTGTTTCCGATTGTCACGCCCGGCAGCACGAATACATTCGTTCCAATCCAGACATTGTCTCCCACTGTGATTGGCAAAGCAATTTCCAGTCCCTGCCCTCTCTGTTCGCTGTCTATTGCGTGTCCTGCTGTCGAAAATACACAATTCCATGTTTTACTTAAATACTCTGACATTTCCGAGATTGTACTTTCATGCAAATGCAAATATAATTCAAGCAGATCCTTTAATTCATTTTCATAAATTTTTCTAACCAATATAGTTCCTCCACATATTTCACTTTGATATTTTAAATGATAACATCTTTGCTTAACTGTTTCTACCTGCACTTTTTACAAAAATCGACCAGCGCTCCATATGGTCTTTAAAAAATCAATTTGATAATTTATGTAAAGAATTTGGTATGAACGCTTCCACCGCATTTAATATTTTTGCGCGGGCAGTTGTCAGAGAACGTAAAATTCCATTTGAAATTTGTGCATCCACCAGCGTTTCTTTAGAGGACGGACGCTCTGCTTTTAATGCCCTGCGTCATTCCGCAGAACAAAACAATCTGCAGGATTTATCCTTAAATGACATTAACACAGAAATACAATTTGCACGCAACAATAAAGCCTAAGCAATGAGACACTCAAAATGGTCAATCGGAATTACTCTTATTCCATTTTAATCAAATACTCTTTCGGCACCTCTTTTGTAAGCCAGACTCCGTTTACCGATAAGAAAAACGCATAACCTGCCCTTTCCATCTTTCCAGCAGCCACTTTGTAAATCACCGGCTTTCCATGCCTGCTTCCAACCTTGACTGCCGTATCTTCATCCCCTGATAAATGGACATATAACCGACTCTTTGGAATCAGACCGGTCTTATCAATCGATGCAACATACTTCTCCCCGGTTCCATGATAAAGAAACTCCGGCGGTATGGCTTTTTTTAATTCAACATCTACGGGTATGGAATGTCCCTGGTTTGCCCTTATGAACGTCTTATCTTCATTAAATGAATATCTTTGTTTATTATCTGTTTGTACAATTTTTTCGAGCATTTCCATGTCAAACGGCCTTGTCTTTGAAATGCTTTCTATTAACTCTGATACATTCGCCCAGCCGTGTTCATCCAGCGAAATTCCTATTGTATCCGGTTTATGTCTGAGTACCAGACTTAAAAATTTACTTGTATCTGTTAATCCCATACATAGTTTCTCCTTAAAATAGAATTTAATGGTACACTACAAAGATTAGCATACTGACTTACAGATGTCTGTCCAATACAATAAACAGCATTTTTCTCGGCACCATTTCTTTGTTCAAATTTCTCTTTTGTTGTAACAATTGTAAGAAAGAAAAAAGCAGCAACGAGATTCAAAACAACGATGAGAAAATCGTTGCAAAAGCAATGTAATCATATTTATATGTAATTCTTTGCCATACCCCACTTCTGATCCGTATAAAATCGATAATTTGTCATACGCCTTTTATCAATATCCGCCATCATTTTTTCTGCTTCCTCCTCGGTAACATTGTACAGTTTACAGATACGCGCTACCTTTTCCGGCATATCCCCATGTATAAAAACATTCAGCACATTATCTTTGTCTTTTAAGATAAAATCCGCATTCCGTCCTATGATCACACAGCTTTCCTTTTCCGCAATCTCCAAAATCACTTTTCTCTGCGCTTCATACACCATATTCTCTTTAAAAATACATAGCCGGCCAGACACGCGATAAACTCTGTGATCGGGAACGCCCACCAGATCAGCGAAACTCCCATCTGTCCATTTCGGACGAAAATAGAGAAAATGCCTGCCAACGGCAATATAATTACAAGCTGTCTGAGCAGCGAAATCACAAGCGACTCGATGCCTCCGTCCAATGCCTGATAAATTCCCTGATATGCGACATTGATTCCTGCAAAAAGAAAACTGATAGAAATAATGTGCATTGCTCCGATAAAATATTCTCTTGACTGCCCTGCGTTGAATAAAGTTGCAAATGCACCCGGGAAAATTTCCGTGATCGCCACACCAAGAACCATAAGTACGATTGTATAAATCAGTCCGTACTTCATACCATCCTTAATTCGCTTTTTACTTCCCATCCCATAGGAAAAAGCAATGATCGGTGTGATCGCATCACGCAGACCAAATGCAAGGAACAACACAAACTGCTGCACTTTATAAAACAATCCATATGCGGTCTGCGCCGAAGGATTAAATTTTAAGATCAGATTCATTACATAAACCATAATAGACATCAATGCCTGTGCAATGATCGCCGGAAGTCCGATCGAATAAATCTCTTTTATAATTCCACCCTCCGGTTTCATGTATTTTGTTCCATGCGCAAATTCTTTATTTAATTTCGTATGGAAAATAAAGAGTAATACTGCCGATGCAACCTGTCCGATTACCGTCGCATATGCAGCACCTTCTACTCCCATTTCAGGAACAGGTCCGATCCCGTAGATCATGATCGGATCAAGAATAATATTTACCACTGCCCCCACAACCTGACCGATTGTAGAATAAAGCGAACGTCCGGTTGCCTGTAATAACTTTTCAAACAGGGAAAAGAAGATAATTCCAAACGAAATCACACAACATATCCTGAGATAGCCGGTTCCCATCGAAATTACTTCCGGATCAACCGTCTGCGATGAAATATAGGCTTTCACTCCGAAAATTCCAAACAGCAGACATACCGCATAAATAATTACTCCAAGAAATAAACTGTTTCCCGCAACTTTTGCTGCTTTTTTGCTGTTTCCCTGTCCAAGTGTCCGCGCAAGAAGTGCATTCGTCCCCACACCGGTTCCGATTCCTACCGCTACCATGAGCATCTGCACCGGAAACACCAGCGTAAGTGCATTTAAAGCGGCTTCACTTCCCTCCTTCATGTTTCCGACAAAGGCACTGTCCACAATATTGTAGACCGCCTGCAATGCCATCGACAAGATCATCGGTATTCCCATCTGTACCATGAGCTTATTGACCGGCATCTCCTTCATCCTGTTTCTTTCTGCCATCTTAACTTAATCCTCCTTTTTCTACATAAAAAAAGCATGTACTTATCTCACAAGCTGGACTTACGCTGATAAGCTACACACTTTTTCATGGCATTATAAAATTAAAAACGAGCAGCAAAACTGGATTTACGCTCGTTTGCTACTCGTTTGAAAATTATTATATTTCTCTTTTTCTAAAAAGTCAAACAAAAAGTCTTATGATTAATAGGTGTAGGATGATAACACCTTATTTTTCTTTTACTGCTGCTGCAATTTTTTCTACAATCACACAGACAATTACGGTAATCACCATATCCGGCAGCGTATTTCCAACCGGTGTATCCACATGCATCAGCACCCGGTACAGTACAAAACCGACCAGCCACACCACAAGATTTCTCCACTGAAATGCGGATTCCCCAGCATCTGCTTTCTTTAAAATGAAATAATCTGCAATCTGCACTGCAATCATCGGGGCAAATACAGAACCAATCAGATACAGGAAATTTGTAATGTTATCCATCGGATAAACAATTGCTGCCACAGTTCCAATCACGGTAACAACAATCGCTGCCCATTTCTCCTTAATTTTTGAAGAAATGGAAACACTTGAAACTCCTGCGGAATATGCATCCAGAAACGTCGTCGTAACCGTGGAAAATACAATGATGAGAAGTCCCACAACGCCAAACCCTGTTTTTAACATAATCTGCGCAATATCATATTCGCCGGTAAAAATAGCAGCCCCCATACCGATCATATACATAAAAATGCTGACCAGACTGTAGACAACCACACTGACAAGTGTTGCGGCAAACGGTTTTTCTGCTTCTCTTGTATAATCACTGATTAGTGGCAACCAGGAAAGCGGCATTGCCACGGCAAGTTCCACAGCCGCACCAAATGTAAGACTTCCATCATCCACGACCGGGGCCGCGCTTCCGGTTCCAAAAAAGATCACTTTAAAAAGAACCAGAGATAAAATAAAAAGTGCGGTCATGGCAACCGTATTTAACTTGCCAAGATTCGTAAGTCCGACAAAAATCCAGACAACAATCAATGCGCCGATAATGATCGCCCATACCCAGATTCCGGTATGCAAAACCCCGTCTGCCGCAAGCGCTCCGTCATAAATCATAATTGCGGTCCACCCTACAAGCTGTAACACATTTAAGACAGCAAACAGAAGGCTTCCTCTCTCGCCAAAACTCATTTTCACAGTTTCCATGGCACTTTTTCGTTCTTTCGCTCCAATCATTCCTGCTGCAAACATCATAAGTCCGCCGATCAGATGTCCCAGTAAAATTGCTGCCATGGCTTTTCCAAATCCAAGCGGTGCAAAATAAGTACCTGTCAGTATTTCCGCCAGGGATACACCTGCTCCAAACCAAATTAATCCGTTACTGAACACGGAAGTTCCTTTTTTTTCCATTTGTACACTCCTCTTAACCTATGATAAACCCGGCCTCACATTTGCCGGATACTAATATTCTCCTTCAATTGCAAATGCATGGTCCATTGGTCCGCTTCCTTTTCCAAGGTCAAGCATGGCGGCAAGTGCACCGGAAATATAATTTTTTGCATACTTCACAGACGTTTCAAGATCTCTTCCTTTTGCAAGGTTTGATGCAATCGCAGAAGAAAGCGTACAGCCTGTCCCGTGTGTATTTGGATTATCAATCCTCTTTCCCTCAAACCATACCGGCTCTTTACCCTTCTGGTAGAGCAGGTCATTGGCATCATTTAACTGATGACCACCTTTTAATAAAACGGCACAGCCCAATGTGTCACAAATAATTTCTGCTGCTTTTTCCATATCTGCATCGGTCTTGATCTGCATTTCGGAAAGCACTTCCGCTTCCGGAATATTTGGCGTAATCACCGTTGCAAGCGGTAATAATTTACTTTTCAATGTGCTGATAGCATCCTCACTGATCAGTCTTGCTCCACTGGTTGCCACCATGACAGGATCTACGACAATATTTTTTGCGTGATACTCTGTCAGCTTCTGCGCAATCGTCCCAATCAGTTCACCAGAAGCAACCATTCCGGTTTTAATCGCATCCGGATAGATATCCGTAAAAATACTATCCAGCTGCTCTGCCAAAAACTTCGGGGTTACCTCCATAATATCTGTTACACCGGTCGTATTCTGGGCAGTCAAAGCCGTGATCGCACTCATTGCGTAAACATGGTTTGCTGTCATTGTCTTAATATCTGCCTGAATGCCGGCGCCTCCACTGGAATCACTTCCAGCAATTGTTAATGCTGTGTACATAACATCCTCCTTATCGTATCCCTTTGTGCATTAATTTTATATAGCGACTGAAGGTGGTGCCCCCAATCTGCCGCTGCATGTACTATATTACACACCCTCTCCGGAAATGCAAGAGGTTTTTTCATGGATCACATTCAGGACATCCCTCAAAGCCTGTTTTCTTCCCGAACCTTTGCCGGCTTCTCTTCCTTTCTGATAAAATAAATAAAAGGAACCAGCATTTGACAGATGCTGATTCCCTGTTATAAGACTAAAAAAATTCAACCTCAGACATCAGTCTATATCTCTTACATAATTTTTTGTTTTCGTACATATAAGAGTCAGCCTTATCGAGCAATGTCTGAATTGTATATTTACCGTCGTTTGCGGATAATGCCCATCCATATGCATAGTCAATCAGCATTTTGTCTTCCCTGTTGTTTAACCGGTCTTTTTCGAGACATAAACATTTTAATATTTCCTCAACCTCTGTTTGGCTTGTATGATAAATAACTGCCATAAATTCATCTCCACCATATCTTCCAACAAAGTCTTTTTCCGGAATCACATTGCGCAAAAGCCGGGCAAAATTCAATATTAACTGGTCTCCTGCCGAATGTCCCATTGTATCATTTACCGTCTTTAAATTATTCAGGTCAAACATTATGCATGCGGTAGGCTCACTAATTATTTCTTTATTACCAAGAAGTTCCTTACAGGCACTTTTGTTTGGCAATCCGGTATGGGCATCTGTATATGCCCTGTGTTCTAACAGCTTATTTTTCACCGCCATCTTCATTGCCATCAGGGTCTGCACAATAACCAATATCACCAGACACAGCATATCAAACGCAGACAGAATCTCTATGGTGCGAATCTTTGTGGCAATCTTTTCGGAATACTTTTCTGCTGCAAATACAGTTTCATCTGCCATCTTAAAATAAATCTCACTCATATTGACAATATCTGTATTTTCATATCCCACACTTCTTACGGCTTCAATTTCTGTTTTCAATTTTTCCCAGTAATCACTCTGAATCTTTAATTTTTCCTGATATTCTTTGTCATAGAGTTTTACCAGTTCATAATGTCCATCCTGATATCTTAACCCACTCAGAATATCATCCAAATATTTAATTAATTCTTCATTCCGGTTTTCTGTAATTTCTAATTTTACTTCACGCTGTGTAGCTCCACGTACCAGACCTGCATAATTTATTACACGCGCTGTCCCTTGTAACCAGCTAATCTGTATCATCATAAAAATAATAAGAATTACCAATACCAGGATAAGGCAGCTTTGTATAATACCAATTATATTTTTACTTTTCTTATCAGACCGTCCTTTCAGATTAAGCATTTTTTCTCCCATTAACAATCAAACCTGTTCTTCTGTATACATAGCATTCACCTTATATCAGATATTTCTTTTCAAATTCTTCAATCTTCATCGGTTTTCCATAAAAAAATCCCTGAATCATACGGATTCCCATCTTTTTTACAATATCTCTCTGGCGCTTAGTCTCCACACCTTCCACGCATACGCGTACATTGATGGCATTTGCCAGTTCCGAAACCATCCGCACAAATGCATTGGAAAAATCGTCCTCGCCAAGATGTTCAATAAAACAACGGTCTATCTTGATCACATCCAACGGCATCTCACGGATATGATTGAGGGATGAATATCCTGTTCCAAAATCATCCAGTGCCACGCGTACACCAAGATTCCGGATCTCACTTAATATCTTCTTCATCCGGACCATATCATTGATCGCCAGGCTCTCCGTTACTTCCAACGTCAGATTCTGTGGTATGATGCGGGTTTCTTCCAGAACCTTTGCAACCTTCTTTACAATGTCATTCTGCAACAGCTGTACAACCGACAAATTTACATTGACATGATACTCCGGATGCCCCATATCATTCCAGTATTTACACCGCAATGCCGCATTTTTCATTACATATTCACCGATTGGATTGATCAGTCCCAGATATTCCGCAAGTGGAATAAAATCTGCCGGATTCACAAATCCAAGTGCACTTGAATTCCAGCGGATCAATGCTTCCGCACCACAGCATGGCTCTCCCGGCTGACAGACATCAATGATCGGCTGATAAAACACTTCAAATTCCGTGCATGCATTCATGGCTGCAGTACGCATATTTTTTTCCAGATCCAGTCTGCGGTATGAGGAAGATGCGTCCATCCCATCATAGTATTCCACGCGGTTTTTGCCCCCGCGTTTTGCCGACAACAGGGCAATATCTGCTTTACGGACAAGTTCTTCCACCGTTTCCCCATCCTTCGGGAAATATACGATCCCCATACTTATGGTGCAATAATAATCTTCTCCCTTTAAAAACCATGGTTTCTTAAATATGGATGTCACTTCCCTGACAATCCGTTCCAGCTCCGGATACACGGAATCCGGAATAATCACAACAAACTCATCCCCTCCCATGCGGTAACAGGTATTCTCAATCCCATCTATCCTGCGCAGGCTATGGGAAATCGCTTTCAACAGAATATCCCCATACTGGTGTCCCAGCCCGTCATTGATATGCTTAAAATCATCCAATCCCATATAAAGCAACGCTCCTGTTGCATCTTTTTCCCGGGTCTTTCGTATAAACTGTTCCAGATCCTGTTCGCAGCGCATGCGATTAAACAACCCTGTCAGGAAATCATTGTTCGCCTGATTTTCAATTTCTTTCTGATAAATTTTCTTTTCGGTAATATCATAGAGTGTACACATGGCAACTTTTCTGCCATCCACCCAGTCAATCTCGGTTTTATGCACATCCAGCCAGCGTTCCTCAACCACCGAATAAATTTCCTCATGATACTGGCTGCGCTTTGTCTCCCGGTCGGAAAAAAGCATTTTTTCCAGATGATTTCCCGCGATACTGCGAGAGAAAAGTTCTTTGAATTTGTGATTCATATAAAGAATCGAATTGGTATGATAATCGACCACATATATTCCACATCCGGTATTTTCCAGAATCGCCTCTAAAGATGTATAGGAACTTGCCAGCGAATTCTTTGCAATTCTTTTAAGCATGATGCTCTGCACAACTCTTCGCACATCACTGACAAATTTGATATCCCTGTTCTCCCAGATTCTTGTTTTTTCATTATCATACACGCAGAAATACATTGCCGTGCGGTTTTGTATTTCAATCGGTTCAAAAATTCCGGCACTGATATGACAGGTTTTAAATAAATGTGCAAACGGTTCCGGCATGATGGAGTCCGATGAGATCATATAAGGCTTACCATTATAAAACGGCAGTGCATCGATCGGAATATGCTGCCCCTCTGCAAGAATGGACTTGTCTGGTTCTTTTGTATACTCGCAGATCATGTCTGCCGTATTTTCCCCTGTATTCTCACGCAACAGACATCCACCGGAAATTTCCAGACTTTCACATGTCTCCCGCAAAATATCCTCAGCCACTTTTTCAAAACTGTTATCCGAATCCATCATCTGCAAAATTTCGGTCATTGCCCGGCTGCGGTGCAGCTGGTATTCCATCGCCAGCTCGGAAACAGAACTCTTTTCAACCGCTTTCTGCGCAATCATCTGATTTCTGCGACTCTCAAACAACTGTCCGGAAAGCATTGATAAAAATTCTACCGATGCGTAAAACTGCTCCTCCGTCGTAATAAGCATTCCCTCCGGCAGATGAACCTCCGGTGTCAACCGCTCCTTTATAATGCCCATAACGATCCAGACAACCTGCAGCTGATCTTCTACTTTTGTGGAAACAGCACACAATTTCATGAAATCCTGTGCTGTTTCCCGCTCCACAACCGTTTCCATCCGGTCATGCTGCATCTGGTCTACCAGTTCCATGTAGGCATGTTTATCTACCTGTGTACGTAAAAACCCCACCTGTTCTTCCGTTCCAAACGGTTTGGTCACAACACCCTTATTTTTATCCACACACATCAGATACAAATGATCTGCACAGCAAAACTGATCCTGCAATTGCTGTAACATTGATATATCTATCAGATTTGTATCACCGTTCATGCCATTACCTCTTTACTCCTATAATGAACAGATAACATCCTGCCTTACTCTGCATACAATATTCTTCCAAAAGAGAGAATTCCCTGTGAAGACGCAACTGTTTCTTCACAAATCCGATTTCTCCTGTATACATCACGATCACAGCTTCCTTTTCCAGAATGGTTAATGCTTTCCGGAAAAATTTCTCATACAGACGGTCCAGCTGCTCCCGCGTCATTTTTCCCCGCACCGGCATATTGGTTACAATCTCATCAAACAAATAATCATGTTTAAAATCAAAGAAATCCCTGTGTATGAAATTGATCTGTTCTCCTGCCAGAGCCGCATTCTCCCGTGCTCCGTCAATTGCCTCTCCAAAAATATCCGTACCATATTTTTCACGTGCCGGAACACGGATATCCCGCTCAATCAGCATGGTGCCCACGCCGCAGAACGGATCAATAATCTGCGCATTCTCTTTCAGATATGGTGCTGCCAGTTCCATAATCAATGCCGCAAGGGAAGGGTGCATGGAAGCGGCAATTGCATGTTTCCGGTACGCAAACCGGTGATCCGGAATAGTATAAAATTTCAGTGCCGGGAAAAACTTTCCCTCACGATTTGCAATCAGTCGAAGTTCTACCTCATAATCCCCCGGAGAATTCACCAGTTTTCCATCCGACAACTGTTCAATGGCAGATCCAAGCTTTTTGACAAACCGACTTCTCTGTTCCAGTGTCATTGCGGATCTGCACTCAATCCGGAAAAAGAATGGCTTGTCCTCCCGGTGGTATTTTGCACAGATTGCAAGCATTGGCTTCCACACCGCCTCTGCTGCTTTTTCCGGTTTCTGCTCCAGAAGTCCTTTGACCGGAAGTAAAAACAACATGTCCCGATATGTGCGGATCTGCAACAGCTGCAACAGATCATCCGTCTGTACAATCACACCGAGCGGATGCGCCTTTCCACCGGTCTGATTTTCCAGTATTCCGCGATGATTGCGGTTTGTCACCAAAAGTACATGATTGTTCTTTTGTTTTATATCAAAATGATGGGTATCGATTCCTTCATACTGAATCAGGATTGCCCGCAGTGCCCGCAGTTCTGCTTCCCGGTGTTTCCGGTTTTCTTCGGTGACCGGCTCTCCTTCCAGCTCTGCAAGACGATCTTTCAGCTGCGAAAGGATTTCTTCTGCATGAAGTGCCTTCATGGCTTCCAGATATGCACTTTTTACGAACAGTGTCTGTTCCCGGGTATATGCTTTCCAGAGCGGCTGCAACGCATTCTGTACTGCCAGGTCTCCCAGAAGAAGTGCTGCATTCTTCCGCGTCTTTGCATCCTCTTCCTGTAAAAATCCAAACACCAGATCTTCATGCCCGCGTACAAATTCTATAGCCTGCGCTTTTTGCTCTTCCGTTGCTTCTTTCAGGCTGGCACGCAGAGCACTCAGATTACTCCTTACATTTTTCTTTTCCTGTAATTCCGTAAATAGTTGTATCAAAAATTTCTCCTCTGTTCCGTTAATTATTCAGAATACTTCCTATATTTAATTTATTGTAGATGATTTTTTATTCTTTGTCCACTCCATTTTTTTCGATGTAAGCCGCCAGATCATCATGAAAATCTTCCCATGCACTCTCATGTTCCACAAAATATTTCGGACAGTTTTTACCTGTCACATCATAATGCCGGATCACATCTTCAATTCCAAGATCATATCTTCCGATCAGCCAGGTTGTCAACTCGATCAATGACTGATACGTACTGTCATTGAATTTTCCGGTGTCATCCGGAATACAGCATTCGATTGCGATTGTATCACTGTTTCGGTTATTGGATGCATATGCGATTTCATTGCAGGGAATACACTGTACAATTTCTCCATCCAGCCCGATCACGAAATGACTGCTTGCCTTGGTCTGGTGAGATTGTTCCAGCCCTGCGAAATAATTCCGATTCTGGATGGCAGTCGTTCCCGGATTGGCCGTGTAATGAACGACAATTCCACGAACCTTTTTAAGTGCAAGCCCCGGACGGGAATATTCATTGACCGGAAGCAGTTCCACGTCTAATTCCGGTCTCTGGTCAACGTATTTTTTATCTGTAATATCCCAGCTGCTGTCAGACACCGTCTGCTGCGCCCGTTCCTGCTTCACTTTATGTATGATTCCCAGAATGGATCCCAGCAAAATTACGGCAATGAGAATCATTAAAATGCGCATCTGCAGCTGTTCTTTTCTTGTTCTTCGTTTTTTATATCTCTTTCGATAGGTTGGAGTCATAAATGCATATCTCCTGTTTTGTTTTTGCTGCCCTTTGTGGGGGCTTATTTCTATCTTCTCACATATTGCGTATCTGTCAATGCTTTTTTCGATGCTGTGGATTTGTACGAGTGTTTTAGATATAAGTTTTCTCAAAATGACGGAAGAAGGCGTATATTCTCTTTCTACAGAAAAATTTACAAAGCAGCGCCGATATTGATTTCAGGTTGGTTTTATAAAAGTTTTTCATTTACGCTATTAGCGTTATGTGATGGAACTACGGCACAGTTGCAAATTTATTCTTCCGAAAGAAATATACGCCTTCTTCCTGTTGGTTGGAGAAAAGATAATTTGAAAAACGTATTGGTATCTATACAAAGAAAATTTGTATAAAAGATACCGTTATGGTATCTATATACTTAAAATTTAACATTTAGATACCACAAAGTCTCTATGAAATAAAAATTGCTTCTTCAGGTACCATTTTTTCAAATAATCGGTACCTGAAGAAGCAATTTTTCTCTTACAGGTGACATTTCTTTATTTTAGGCATTGAAAATAAAGAAATGTGTCACCTTAATCACTATTTTTTATCAATAGATCCCATTTACAGAATTTGTAAGAATCGTTTTTACTTATAATTTTCCCAACCAACAGGAAAACGGGGTACATTTCTTTCGGAAGAATAAATTTACAACTGCGCCGTAGTTCCATCGCATAACGCTAATAGCGTAAACGTAAAACTTTTATAAAACCAACCTGAAATCAATATCGGCGCTGCTTTGTAAATTTTTCTGTAGAAAGAGAATGTACCCCGTCTTCCGTCACATAGAAAACACTTATATTTAAAACAGTTCCCTCATAGACTTACATAATCTTGTGAACCCAGCCTTCCGGTCCTTCAATCTCGCCCATCTGGATTCCGGTAAGTGTCTCACGCAGTTTCTTAGTATATGGTCCCATTTCTTCCATTCCACTCGGGAAACAGATCTCTTTGCCATGATCAACAACTTTTCCGATTGGAGAAATAACGGCTGCAGTACCACAGAGTCCACACTCTGCAAAATCAGGTACTTCTGAGAATTTAACCGGTCTGTGCTCTACCGGCATATGCAGATACTTTTCAGCAACAACCATCAGGGATCTTCTGGTAATGGAAGGTAAGATACTGTCTGACTTTGGTGTTACGAATGTTCCGTCCTTGGTAATGAAAATGAAGTTTGCTCCACCGGTCTCCTCTACATAAGTTCTTGTAGCAGGATCCAGATACATGTTCTCAGCATATCCCTGAGCATGTGCATCTACGATTGCATGTAAACTCATAGCATAGTTCAGTCCCGCTTTGATATGTCCGGTTCCGTGAGGTGCTGCACGGTCAAAATCAGAAACACGGATTGTAATTGGCTTTGCGCCGCCCTTGAAGTAAGGTCCTACTGGTGTAACCAGAATACGGAACTGATACTCATCTGCTGGCTTTACGCCGATAACAGCGTTTGTAGCGATCATATATGGGCGGATATAAAGCGTTGCTCCGGAACCAAATGGAGGTACCCATGCTGCATTTGCCTTTACTACCTGCTCTACGGCATCTACGAAACGATCCTCCGGGAATACCGGCATCTCAAGTCTCTCACAGGAATCTTTCATACGGCTTGCATTTAAGTCCGGGCGGAAACATACAATATGTCCGTCCTCTGTTGTGTATGCTTTTAATCCTTCAAAACAGGACTGTGAATACTGGAATACACCTGCACACTCATTTAATGTAACGGTAGGATCTGTTACCAGTGCTCCATCGTCCCACTTTCCATCCTTGTAATTTGCAACATAACGGTAGTCTGTGGTCATGTAACCAAATCCCAGGTTACCCCAGTCAAGATTTTTTTTCTCCATTTTCATTTCCTCCATTTTCTATTCCAATTCAAGTGTTCTATAACTTTTCGTTATGGAATACTGGATGTACTATTATTTTTACATATTTTAGTACAATCTGAAGTATTTGTCTATAGATCTTATGAAATTTCTCTATCAAAAAAATTCATAAAAACCATAACCTGATTCCCTAAAGTCCCAGAAGTTCCATTGCTTCGTCCTTTAACTCCTGTGTGCGTTCTTTCAAAAGCAGAAGTTTGTTGTACTTATAATAGGCATCATTTCCACATTCACTGACAAATTTCAGACTGTAATAACCGGCCGAAAGTTCGGACAAAAAGATTACCATTTCCTGTCCCTCTCCAAATACCCGTGCAAGAAATTCAAATGCATGCGTCAGATGACGGCCTGCATCTGAAATTTCCTTCTGGCGGATCTGCTCCCTCTCATCAAACAGTTTCTTGACACATAAGAAATCTCCTTTTGCATCACCGGTTCCTTCGACTGCCAGTGCCGTCAGGCAGTCATTCATTGCCTGAAGTGCCGCACACATGGCTTTTTCCTGTTCCCTGTCGATCATGCCGGCCTTTTTCCGGTGAGTGATCATGGTGTCATAAGAAGAAATCTGTCTTTCCAGAATTTCTTTTCCGCTTCCCCGTCCTTCTTTCAGATCGCTCCGCAAAAATCCCAGCTGCTCAAAAAAAGCTTCCTGTGCAGCTTTTTTCCGGTAATAAGAAATGAATTCCTGTCCCAGGCTGTCCAAAAGCAGCCCCAGCAGACTCAGCTTCTCGTCAAACGGTGCATTTTTGATCGTCATACTGTTTTCCGGTATACTGCCCTCTAAGATTTCCGGTATACGGTAAATATTTTTATACTTATTGTACAGTTCATAATAAGCAGCAAAATCGCGGGCAATCTCCTCGTCCTGCAGATACTGCACAACAAAGTCATAGTCTATGGCAAATCCAAGCTGTTCATACACTTTCATGACCTGTGAGAGATCTTCCCATCCACGGGCGGTCACAAACCGTTTTCCATCCAGATCCGACACAACCGAATAGAAATTGTTCTTTTTAATCTCCAGATAAGAAAGAATTGCTCCATGAATCTGCGCTTTATACGCATACTCTTTCCACACAGAAAAATCTTCTTCTATATAAATCCGCTTGACACGGTCATAAGTAACAATATCAAAATCCCGCACCGACTTGTTGTATTCTGGAGGATTTCCCGCCGTAACGATGACAAAGCCATCCGGTACCCTGTGATTTCCGAATGTCTTGTACTGCAGGAACTGCAGCATCGTCGGAGCCAGCGTCTCGGATACACAGTTGATTTCATCGAGAAACAGGATTCCCTCATGAATTCCGCTTTGTTCGATCTGATCATAGATCGAGGCGATAATTTCACTCATTGTATACTCTGTGACCGATACATCCTCCCCATCATAGGTTTTCTTCGAGATAAACGGCAGTCCGATCGCACTCTGTCTCGTATGATGTGTGATCGTATAAGAAACCAGATTGATCCCGCACTCCTGCGCCACCTGTTCCATAATTGCGGTCTTACCGATTCCGGGCGGTCCGATCAAAAGTACCGGACGCTGTCGTTCCACAGGAATTGCATACTCCCCGGTCTCATCTTTTGTCAGGTATGCCTGAACCGTATTTATGATTTCCTGTTTTGCCTGTTTGATGTTCATAAAATTTCTCCTTTATCTATCCTTTTGTATCCTCTGACAAATATAATTTCACTGCCCAGTCCGGCACTTTTATGGTCTCTCCCGAAGAAGTTTTCTGCGGTGTGTCATCCCCGTAAAAAACAAATACTGTCTGATAATCCGTCGGTTTTTTCGGATATTCTCCATACCCGTCCGTAAAATACATCAGTCCTTTTAAGTTTTTGAGTTCCCCGCTGTTTCTTAATTTCTCTACATAGGAAAATACCGGCCGAAAATCCGTTCCATACCCTCCGGAAACGGAAAACTGCTCGGTATATTCCTCGATTTCATCCAGATTTGTGATTGGAATATCTTTTTGAATCTGGTTATCACATTCAATGATGCGGATATGCACTTTATGGAAAAAACTCTCCTGGTGCTTTAAAATTGCCCCCGTCTCATTCAAAAACTGCTGCACAAGTTTTTCCTTGCAGGAGGCCGAAGTATCGATTGCAATAACAAGTTCTTCGATCTTTTTTGCCTCCCGGAATTCGTTTTCCTCGATCAGAGGCATGTTTCCGTAATGCTGCAGTCCATACATGTAAAATCCGTAATCAAACGAATCCATATCCACGGAAACCTCTTCTCTCACAACTGCAAACCTCTTTAAAAATTCTTTGTAGCTTTTTCGCTCCCGGCTGCTCAGCTTTAACATCCATGCAAGCTTTCCCGCATCTGCCGCCGCGTCTTTTGCATAGGTTTCCATATCGCTTTCGATACGCTTTGCATGTTCTTTCCACTCGTCTTCCTTTGGATCGGTTTTTCCAAGCGGCGTTGCATCAGACGTTTTCTCCCCGGCATTTTCCTGCTGATCACTGTCCATCTGCGGATTCTCCTGCGGCACCGGGGGCTGGTTTTTATTCTGCTCCTGCGGCGGTTCTTTCTCCATGCGCTGCCAGAAACTGTGGTCACAGAGCAAAAATTCCTGCCGGAGGGATTCTTCCAGATATGGATCGCGTTTGCGCAGCATAAAATACTGGTACAGTTTTTCCGCTGTAAGCACTGAAACTTCCTTTTCCAGTTTTTCATACCACTCCTGCCGGAAATCCGAAGTCACACGCAAAATGGTCGGATAATCCATGGAATCCACCACCGATTCCACTGCAATATCACAACAGAGATCCCACAGCTGTGCATCCTCGTGCTGTTTTGCGGAAAACATATGCCGGAACAGACAGTGCATGAGCATATGCATATATGTCCGATTTAAAATTTCCGGCCGTTCAATATAAGTCTGCAGCAGATAGGTCGGATTGAACCGGATATATACCGCATCCGTGCCCACTGTTCTCGTTGACAGATCCATGGCAAATCCCAGACTTCCGAGTGCCGGTCCCATAAACCGCATCGACAGATATAGTTCTGTCCTGACACTGTTTAATATTTTATTTCCGGTTGCTTCCAGTTGTTCCCTTGTCTTCATCGTTCTCCTTTTCCTACCAGTCCAAAGACATGGTGGATGCTTTCTTCTTTCCGAAATTACTCCGCTGATATTCCATCAGTATTGCTACCATCTGACTCATCTTTTCCTCCGATGCCAGCGGAAGGGCATCGGCAAGTGCCGCTTCCGGAATCAGGCAGGAATCACAAAGATAGGAAATCTCTTCCACCTTATTCTCCGGAATCAGCACCTTAAGGATCACCTCTGCATTCTGTTCGAGATACTGTTCGTACTGTTCCCGCAGATGGTTCTCCAGCTCAATCGGATGCATCAGCCGGTCACAGGCAATCTCAATTGCCGTGCGATAATCATCATTTACCACCTGCGCAAACAGACGGTCATACGCCAGTAAATCTACGCCTTTTCTTGTGACACATTCCCGGTACGGATACCCGCTTCCCTCAATCTTGTGATGCAGAACCCGAGCCTCCACATCTTCCACAAAATTGTATACATATGCCGGAAACGTCAGCTGCAGCCCACATGGCTCTATGCGAAAATGCAGCCTGCGGTCGGTATCTGCCAGAAGTTCTTTCATCACCGAATAGTCTCCCCTAAGCTGCGTCAGCTTCACTTCTTCCAGACAATGGCACTGTTTGATCACGCCGTCATAATAGTCTTCCACACTGTCGTACAACGAAATGCTTTTGAGTTTTTTACAGTTATAAAATGCATATCTTCCAAGCGTTTCCACCGTCTTTGGAATACTTACACTCTCTAAATCTTCCCTTGCGGAAAATGCATTTTTGCCGATCGTTTTCACCGGACATCCATCCACCTGATCTGGAATGACCAGATGTCTTATGGTTCCTTCATAGCCGGTAACGGTAATTGTATGTTCTTTTGTTGTTTCATATTGCAATGCCATATGGATACTCCTGCATCTGTTATGCCCTATTCTGATATACGCTTTTTAATTCCCCGATAAAATACAAAGACCCCAGCGCAATCGTCTTTTCTTTTGGTGTTAAAAGTTCCGGAATCTCTGCAACCTTTGTAATTGCGTGTGCAGGCACCCCTTGTTTTCTGATATCTTCTGCCAGTGTTTCCCCTTGCAGTGCCCGTGCACTCTCTGGTGTGACGGTTACAAAATCCATGGCAAGCGGCAACAGTTCCCCGATCATCTTTTCATAATCTTTGTCTGCCATCACACCCATCACAAAATGAAACTTTTCCTCTGGATACAATTCTTCGAGACTTGTACGCAATGCATGGATTCCGTTACTGTTGTGTGCACCATCCACCATCAGAAACGGTTCTGTACTTAAAATTTCCATACGCCCCGGCCATACCGCTCTGTGAATTCCACGGGCAATAACGGTTTTCATCTTCTCTTTTTCTATCCGGCATCCGGTCCATGCCACTTGTGCCGCACACATGGCTGTAGCGGCGTTTTCTCTCTGATAAGCACCCAAAAGTCCCGGCTGTAGTGCCTTTGCCCTCTGCAGGTCATTCTCCTGTACACACCGCGCACTTACTCCCTTTGCTGCGGCCGCCCTTTGCAGCACCGCAAGTGCTTCCGATTCCTGCGGTGCAATTACCACCGGCACTCCTGCTTTGATAATTCCCGCTTTTTCCTGTGCAATCTCTTCTATGGTATTTCCAAGAATGTTCATGTGATCATAACCAATCCGTGTGATCACCGATACTACCGGATTTCCCAGTGCATTCGTAGAATCAAGTCTGCCTCCGAGGCCGGTCTCCATAATTACAAGATCGCAGTTTTGTTCTTTAAAATACAGTACCGCCATAAGCACGCAATAATCAAACATGGTCGGGGTCACGCCAAATTCCTGCTCCAGCAGAACATTGCCGATTCGTGTCACATCTTCTCTGGAAATCTGTCTGCCATCAACCATGATACGCTCTTCAAAATCAATCAGGTGTGGAGAAATAAATGTTCCGACTTTTAATCCGGCTTCCCGGAAAACTGATGTCAGGAATGCGCAGACCGATCCTTTTCCGTTGGTTCCCGCCACATGAATAAATGGCATCCCGTTTTGCGGCTGTCCCATCTTTTCTAACATGATTCCGGTAATTTCCACTCCCGGCCGGTTTCCAAACCGTCTTCCTTTTTCTATCTGATCCAATACTTCTTCATATGAATACATCTTTATTCTCCCTGCAGGTATCTGTAAACCGCTTTCGGCAGCCGGTACCTGACTCACAAAAAATAGGGAGAAGCTTATAAAAAGCTTCTCCCCGTATTCTACTTCTATATGACGGTTGTTTCAAGTGCAAAATCCTATACCGAAAGGATCACTCCGCCTTCATTTGCATACATGCTGGATACCCCGGCCGTATTGACAATTACAATCTTTTTGAATTTTGCGACTTTCTCAATTGTGTCCTTCACAAACTGTGCACGTTCCGGACAATTGCAGTGGGAAATGGCAAGCACACGGTTCTCGCAGTTCTTAGTAACTTTGAGCATATCCTCTACCATCTTGGAAAGTGCCTTCTTCATACCCCTTGCCTGACCAAGCTGCTGAATCGTTCCCTCTTTGGTGGATCCCATTACCGGCTTGATGTTTAAAGTATTTGCCACAAATGCTTTCAGTCCGCTCAGACGGCCAGCCTTGCGCAGTGTTTCAAGTGTCTCAATGACAAAAAATGTGTTCATGGAAGAAATGTAAGATTCCACCTCTGTTACAATTTCTTCAAAAGATGCACCGGATTCTTCCAGCTCCTGAATCTTTAATCCGATCAGGGTTTCCCCAATCGAGGCCGACTTGGAATTAAATACATGAATCTGCTTGGAATCCTCATGCTCTTCATGATAAAGATCTGCTGCAAGTACCGCACTGTTATAAGATCCGCTCAATTTTCCGGACAACGTCACAACATATACATGCTCCGCCTCTCCCTCATAAGCTCTCATATAACGCTCCGGAGACGGGCAGGAAGATTTCGGGCTGTGAATACATGCCTTTACTCTCTGTAAGAAATCTCTCTGATTAAAAGTTTCATCATCTGTGATCTGATAGCCATCCACATCCAGCAAAAGCGGCACTGTGCAAAAATGTCCATCTGCCTTTAAATCCTCGGAAAGTTCTCCACAACTGTCAATTACAATTTTATACTGGCTCATATCCATCCCTCTTTTCTAAAATACGTCTATCATTTTATGAAGTGCGTGTGTTTATCATTACTTTATAAAAAGTTTTTATTTTCTATCACACGTAGTATCCATTACTACGTTCATATCATAACACGGTTTCAGATATTTGAAAAGGGGAAAAATGCATATTTTATAGTTTCTTCATATTTTTCAGGAAAAATATGCCGTCACAGCTGATGCCAGAGCATCAAAATCCGTTCGTCCCATCAGTTCCCGTGCAGAATGCATCGATAAGAGCGGAATTCCAATATCCACTGTGCGAACCGGAAACAGCGTGGATGCAACCGATCCCAGTGTACCACCCCCACGCACATCGGAACGATTGACAAACCTCTGGTATGCGATTTTATTCTGATCGCAGAGTTGCCGCAGAATTCCGATTGCCTTTGCATCCGTCGCATAAGACTGGGAACATGCCTCTTTGATACAGAATCCATCCCCAAGCACCGGATGATTGGTAATATCCATTTTCTCCTTATGATTCGGATGCAGTGCATGCGCCACATCCACGGAAAGCAGCATACCTGCATACATCGCACAATCCGTTTCTTCCTCACTGCAGCCAAGCGACCGGTAGATGCGTTTTACCATATCATGCAATAAGATCGATGCTGCGCCCTGTTTGCTGGTATTTCCGATTTCTTCATTATCAAACAGTGCGATCAGATTGATACCATCGGTCCGTGTTCCTTCCACGATGGCTGCCAGCAGTGCCGCAACGGATGTCTGGTTATCCAGTCGCGGAGAAGACAGCAGTGTCTCTTTTATCCCCACATATGCCGGTTCTTCCACACAGTATGTATTCAGTTCAAAATCCAGAATATCCTCTTTTTTTACTGCCAGCTCTTCCGCAAGAAATGACAGGAAATAATCGGTACTCTGCTGTTCTTCTGGCAGCATATCCGCAACCGGCATCAAATCTACCTGATTATTGATTGCCACTCCCTTATTCACTTCCCGGTTCATGTGAATGGCAAGGTTTGGAATAATAAGAACCGGACGACCGGAACGATACAGCATGGTCTCCGGGGCAAACACATCTTTGCTTCGAACGATCACGCGCCCTGCAATCCCCAGCGGACGATCAAACCATGTATTTAAAATCGGTCCGCCATATACTTCCACGTTCACCTGCGCATACCGGTCTGTCACAAAATCCGCATTTGGTTTGATCCGCAGATATGGATAATCTGTATGTGCAGCTGCCATGCGCAGCATTGCATCCGCACGGAAGTTTTCTCCAACTGTAAATGCATAGAGCGTTGTTCCATGATGATTCATCATATAAGCCTTTCCTTTTTTCAGATTCCATGGTCTGGCATACTCCAGTTCCTCAAAGCCGGATTCCTTTAACGTCTCCATGGCTGCTTCCACACAATGAAACGGTGATACTCCTTTTTTTAAAACATCTATCAAAAATGATTCTTTCATAGTTATAGTTTCCCTTCTTTTCTTAAGTGATTGCATCGTTACGGTTCGCAGGGGAACCTGTGAGCAGTAACCGTGCATTTTCTATCAATCAGTGGCATTATAACACATTATGATTGAAAAGATGAAGTCACTCATGCTAAAATTAAACTATATCAGCTGCCGTTTTATCGGTTTCACAATGGGGAGGTTTTTTATGCTGGCTCTTGCATTAACAAACAAAAAAGATTTTATGAATAAATTTCTCAAAACTGAAATTTTTGACCATTTTCTGCTTCAGGAGGGCATTGTCGTTTCTTTTGCAAGCTATGTGATTGATGGAACTATTACCAAAGGATTCTATACAGATACAGAAGCCGAAGAACTCGGTATTAAAACTTTTCATTTTCTTCCATTTTCCATGCTCCGTCCACGCATCTTTGACCTGATCAAAGGAAAAAAGGCTCCATCCTCCTTTAAATTCGTCCTGATGCTGTCGCCGGAAAATCAAAAACGCACCATGGAACGAATCGGAAGTTCCTATACCCCGGCGGATATTTCCGCCATGTCCATGAACATCAAATTTCAAAATCAGATGCTTACACTGACTACCGGAATTTCTTACCGCATTTTTTCCACAGATAAGACATTAGAACCGGAATGGGACAAATTTGTCAGACAATTTCTCTCACAACACGACATTTCTTTTGAAGTGCTTTAAAATCCGGCTATTTTACGAAGATTTTGCTTTACATTTCCAATTGGTTATGCTATTCTTAGCATAGTTGCAAGGCAACACAAATATATTGGAGGTACTTTCGATGAACAAAGGTACAGTAAAATGGTTTAACAACCAGAAGGGTTACGGATTCATCACCGCTGAAGACGGCCACGATGTGTTCGTACATTACTCAGGACTTAACATGGAGGGTTTCAAATCTCTCGAAGAGGGTGCAGCAGTAGAATTCGAAATCACTGATGGCGCTAAAGGTCCTCAGGCAGTTAACGTAACAGTAGTGAAATAATTGCCGACTAATCTAGTTTCTATGTACCTTTTTCTTTCTTTAGAATAAGATATTGGATACAACGATTAAAAAAAGGAATGTTGCATTTCTGCAACATTCCTTTTTTTGCGTATGGGAATACATCTTTTCAAGTATTCTCCTATCCATTGTAATTAGTCCTCAAATACCCGTTTGATACTATCATAATGCAGGAAAATTCCCTGATCTGCGAGTTCCCTGATCTCTTCTGGTGTAGCAAACCGACATCCGTCTGTTTCTTCCGTCTGCAGATGGACATCTTGTTCTGTAACATCCATCGTGTAACGATAAACATCTACGAAATAGTTATCTCCTTCGCCCGGATTTTCTCTGTGATAGGTAAATACATAACCACCTTCCGCTTCTTTTACGTCCAGTCCGGTCTCTTCTAAAACTTCCCTGCGCACTGCCTCTTCCGATTCTTCTCCTGCCTGCGCAGCACCACCGGAAACTTCCCACCATCCGGGTGCCCATGCTTTGGTCATCACACGCTTAGTAATCAGAAATCTGCCATCCGGACGCCTGATCACGCCAAGTACCGTCAGATGATACTCATCATCTGCCAGATTGAAATGATTCCGCTCCATGGTTCTTCCTGTCCGCACTTTATTTTTATCGTAGATATCCCAACGTTCCATTTCCATTCCTCCAATTTTCCTATGTGCCAGCTGCTATCATTCTTTTCTGCCATAGTTTTATAACTGCAACTCTATTCATTATATTGATTTTAAGAAATGTTTTCAAGTTTCGTTTCTATTTATTAATTCCACTCCGTCATATATTTGCGATACCATTTTGGTAAAAGATGATTCTGACATTGCTCATTGTGACGCTCCCGGATTTCCATGGTGGCAAAATACTGTTTCCATAGCACAGCAAAATAATCCATATGCCCCTGCGGAATCTGAAGCTGCTCTCCGCTCACCAGAACACAGCTGTGTCCGGCTTCATGGACGGCAGAAAGGTTTCGGTTTTCATCGTAGAGAATAAAATTTTCATCCGGAAAACGATCCGAAAAATGATCCATCATCAATGGAACCATATTGCATTTTGGTGCAAGCTGCGCCACAAGAATACTTCCCAGATCCTGAAATCTCACAAATCCCAGCAGCTTATCCAGCTCATTGTCTACCTTGCGGGACAACTCCATCACCCGAAGTGCAAACGGATCGGCAAGCTGATCGGAAATACCGCGTCCCTGTGCAAATGCACGCACCAGATATCCAAGAACTGCTGTCCCCCGGTCCCCTTCAAAATGGCATAATGCATGAAGCAGTGTATCATACACCGGATACCCCAGTCTCGACTGTATACTGTAAACCGTCTTCTGCACTTTCTGCGCATCTGTCTGTACTTCGATCTCCCTGGCAAACAAAGTCATTTCTCCTTCACCGGCCGCAATGGAAATACTGTCTGTATAAGGAGCTTTCATTTTATTTTTGCACACAAACGCATCGAAAAGTGCTGTAAAAATTCCTTCCAGAGAATCCTCACATCGAAGCACGATCTGTTCACTCATACTACAATTTTCCCCCTGTCATCAAACAGTGATAACTGCTCATAGGTCTGCACCGTTCCATCCGAAAGCAGCATCTGCATCGGACGTTCCTGATACATCAGATTCCGTATAATATATCCTTCCTCCATACGGGTATGATACATCATCTTTCCTTTACAGGTGATAAAATACACTGCACGTTTCAGAACAACACCGATCTTCTTTAAATCTGAAAAATCCAGCTTTGCGTACCGCCGGGCCGCCATAATCCGGCGGGCACTTTTGGTTCCGATCCCCGGCACACGAAGCAGCGTATAATAATCCGCACGATTAATTTCCACTGGAAACAGTTCCAGATGGTGCACTGCCCAATTACACTTCGGATCAATCTTTTCGTTAAAATTCGGATTTTTCTCTGACAGCAATTCATCTGCGCGGAATCCATAAAACCGCAACAGAAAATCTGCCTGATAGAGCCTGTGCTCACGTAACAATGGTGGTCCGGGCAAATCTGGCAGGGAACTGTCATGATTCACATTGATAAATGCAGAATAGAATATCCGCTTCATCTCAAACTTCTGATACAAAGCTTCTGAAACCGAAATGATCTGATAATCACTTTCATCCGATGCCCCGATCACCATCTGTGTGCTCTGTCCTGCCGGCACAAAATAATGATCCGGCCGCATCAATCCCCGCGTTGTCTGCGGAAGCTTCTTTTGCACGTTTCTCACTCTGCTGGAATTCTCCCCACCGGCAATTTCTTCTCCCCAGCTTTGTACTGCACTCTGTCGCGCTTTATGCTCCCGGATGGCAGCAATTCCGTCGTGGTAGTCCTGCAGACGGGCATAACTTTCCTTCATCTCTGCCATCTGGTTATAATAGGTTTTCTCATCCAGATACATCCGGCTTTTCATACTCGATACCCCGTGAAACTCGCGGCTTTGCCGAATTCCATTCTGTAACTGGCGCATCGGGGAAAGGATGTTTTTACGCACTTTGTTAGGCGCAATCTGCCGCAGCGCATCGGCCGTGGGAAGTTCTAAATTTACACTCATACGGTCTGCAAGATACCCCGTTAATTCCAGCAGATCCGCTGATGCTCCCGGAATTCCTTTTACATGTATATATCCGTTAAAATGATATTTTGTGCGCAATAAATAAAGGGTCTCATATAAAAGTCCCATGGTATAATCCGGAGAATGTAAAATTCCGGAACTTAAGAACAATCCTTCGATATAATTTCTGCGGTAAAATTCCATCGTGAGCTTACAGATTTCCTCCGGTGTAAAACTGACACGCTTCACATCATTGCTGCAACGGTTCCTGCAATATTTGCAGTCATAGATACAATCATTGGTATATAAAATCTTAAGCAGTGAAATGCAGCGCCCATCCCCGGTAAATGCATGACAGATTCCACTTGCATATGCGTTTCCCGTATGTGTACCATCTCCTCCACGCTGCACCCCGCTGGAAGTACACGCAACATCATATCTGGCAGCTGCCGAAAGTATGGTTAGTTTTTCCATGATACGATCCATCTGCAAAATTTCTCTCATATCCAGTATCCCTCCGCAAAAATGCCGAACATCCGTTCTTTTTACATCATATCACAAGAACAAATGTTCGGCAAGTGCAATTTTTCTTTTATTTTATATGGGCTGCGAAGTTACTGTTCGCAGAGTAACCCGTGAACCGTAATGTACTCTTTGTATTGCGGTTTACAGAGGCACCTGCGAGCAGTCTCCTATCTGCCCTGATGCAGCATCCATGGATAAATCAGTGAAATCGCTCCGCCGATTCCGGCAGAAGCTGCACAGGTAAACACTAAAGCCCCTGCAATTCCGCCAAAGAAATATCCAATTGCCAGAAAAACGGCAACAATTACTAAAATAATGCAACGCAACAAAATCTGGATCATACTCTTAACCGTATCCATCGCAGACGCCGGAACAAGAGCTTCCAGCAAAAGCCCAACTTCCGAAAACATAAAATCCGCCACCAGATACGTCAGATACCACAAAAGCATAATTCCCGGTTTTTCATGCAAAAGCAATGCCGAAACCACCAGTGCCGGAAGCAGATCCATCGCGCAGAGGGATGTTCCTGCAAGCACTCCGAAGAAAACTTTCTTGTATGGATTCTCCGGCACCAGAAACAGCCAGTTTCGCGCAGTCTCCTGTGCAATCGGATTTCCCATATTCCGGAAGAAAAGTACAAAAAACAAAATACAGCCCGGCACCAGAAATCCGGACACCTCCATGATCCTGACACAAAACAGGGAAATACCGACACTGACCAGCAGGTAAAACAGCATCGTATTGGTTATGATTCCAAATTTTGCCGTACGTTTACGGCAATAGATTTCTTTTGTAAAAAACACGGATGCGCCCCAGCCCTTTAAGTTTCCTTCCTTTTGCTGCTTTTTTGCATGTGCTTTTCCTGCGATAACCCGTCCTTCTTTTGCTGCCTCAAGCATCTGTGCACGTTTTCCCGCGGAAGCCAGCGCATCTTCGTAAAAATCCGCTTTCATATGCCAGATGGCAAAAATCAGTACCGCCACACTTACAAGCAACAATCCCAGATAAACCAGAAACGAAAACAGTTCCCCATTCACTGCACACATAATCATGCCTTTGTACCAGCCGATGATCGGAAGATACCGCAGCCAGTGACTGGCAAAAGTCATATGTGCTGCTTCAAGCAGGTTCTGCCCATTCGCCAGATATGTTCCTCCTGCAATCATTCCAAGCAGTACAACAATTCCCACGATCAAAGGAAACACATATGGTTTTAATTTTTCGTGTGTGGTGCAGACCGTATATGTCAATACAATCATAAGTCTCTGAAACACCAGAAGCAGAATCCACCCTGCAAAAATGGCTACAACTGCCGATGCCCCCAATCCCATATTTACAACGAGATTTGGAATCTGAAAAACCAGATATATGGACGCGAAAACTGTTGCCACCATCTGAAAACTCAGTCGAAACATCAACACGGACTGTGGTTTCATCGGTGCCGTAAACAACAGATTCACGTCTGCCATCTGGAAAATATCCGTACCATCCTTAGAACCGGAATACATTCCCCAAAGTAATATCGCAAGAAAAACAATCATCACTCCGGCTTCCACATAGGTTTTGATTGCGGCAATCTCCTGTGGCGTTTTTTGCGTTTCTTCCTCTTCCGTTGCTTCTTCCTGTACGCGATCAGCCTCCGAAGACGATTCCACGGTTTCCACCGACTGTTGCTTTTCTACCATGGAACCGACCACACCACCAATCAGTCCAAATATGATTCCAAATCCAAAAATGGCAAGAATGATCACGAGAAATGTACTTCGAAACATCTTTTTTATCGTGTTCCAAAAGGTATGCCATGCATAATAACCCCATAACCGCATCGCCTACACCTCTCTCTCCAGAGCCGCGCCCTCTGTAATCTCAAAGAAAATATCTTCCAGACTTTTATTGTTATCCTTTAAATTTTCACGCTCAACCACAGCGGCTACCCGCCCCTGTTTCATGATATAAGTGGTATCCCATAATTCTTCCATACTGTCAATCATGTGCGTGCTGACCAGTACCATGCAGCCACTGTCCCGCAATTCCTCAAACACCTTTTTCAGTTCTTTGATGGCATGTGGGTCCAGTCCGATCATTGGCTCATCAAACAGTACCAGCCGTGGTTTCGGCAAAAGTCCACAACAGATGGACAGTTTCTGCTGCATCCCTTTCGACAGCTCATCCCCGAATTTTTTCTTCTTATCTGTCAGATCAAACCGTTCCAGCAATGCATCTTTATAGGCTTTATAATCCTTTAATTTATATGCCCGTGCAATAAATTCCATATGTTCATCCACAGTCAGGTTCGGATACAACGATGGAATTTCCGGAATATATCCCATGATCTTTTTCGCCTCGATGGACTTATTTTCGAGACCGTTTACCTGTATCTGTCCCTGATATTTCAGAAATCCCATAATACATTTTATAATCGTGCTTTTTCCTGCACCGTTAGGTCCAAGCAGTACTCCGATGCGCCCATCCTCTATGGTAAGATTGATATCATCATTTGCAAGCACCCTGCGGTATCGTTTCGTCACATGTACAACTTCTAACATAACCATTTCCCTTTCTTTTTCTACCTAACATGTTCCATGTGTTTACGATATCACATTCATTTGCTGCAAACCATCTTCTTTTCCTTAAAAAACCTTAACGCTTCCTTAATATCTCTTCGCGCATTTGCCCACGCCCTTCCTCAGTTTCTTTATAATGTCTATGCTTTATATTTCACCACAGCAGTTTAGTCCCCACAAAGCTTTTCCAGTCTTTCCTTCATTTCTTCCTGCGTAACAGAACAGACAATCAAATTATTCCGCTCCCCCGTCTGTAAATTCATGCGTCTGCCCCTTAATACTGCCTCTTTTTTAAACCCAAGTTTATGCAACAGCCGGGCTGATGAGACATTCTCTTCATTGTATTTTGCCTCTACCATATATAACTTTCTATCCTTCAAATATACTTTTAGTAAACATAACAATGCTTCACTTGCATAGCCCTTCCTCTGGTATTTCTCGCCAATCACATAACCGATCTCCCCAATTGCAAGCTGTGGATACGGAATATCCATCGTAACATATCCGATGCATGCTCCACTTTGTTTTTCTGTAATAAGCCATGCGTTCTCATTATCTGCCAGTACATTTACAAAGGACTGCATCTGCTCACCAGCCATGGGATACCCCACAATAAATGCGCCCAGATGGCTGTCCTGCCCCCATCCATCCAGACATGCCTTTGCATCCTCCATCACAAAATGGCGAATCAGAAGCCGGTCGGTTTCGATCCTCTCATCTTTTGTATGTGGCATAGCATTATTTTGTTTTTGAATCCGTATATAATATTCCAGAAACCGCAGTACATACCCCGGCGCATTCCGGTTCCCCAGTTCCCACTCCGTCACCGTACGGTAGGGAATATCAAATGTCTCACAAAATTCTCTCCGGTTCATCCCCATCTGCTGCCGCAATTGTTTTAATACCTGCTGACTGTCTGTAAAATGACTGTTATCCATAAAATCCTCCAAACAAATTACACGTTGTGTACATTCTATCATACAAGAACGATTTACACAACGTGTAATTTTAGAATTGCAAATTTTATTTTTTCCCGTATATAATACCCATGCCGCTGATCATCCATGGCGTTGTCACATATCCCGGAATCGCATCAAGCTTCTTTTCCAGATTCCCGATATAGTGAATTTCCGAAATTCCTTCCGCTTTTAATTGTTTCACAAATGCATCCATATCACCGTACAATGCTTCCTGTGAGAACATATCCTGAAAAGAAAAAGCGCCGCCTTTTTTTACAACCCGGAGTGCTTCTCTTACCACATCACGTTTGTCTTTTGCGGAATGCACTTCATGAAACACAAAATTGCTCACTGCTGCATCAAACGTTTCATCTGCAAAATCAAGTTTTGCCGCATCTCCTTTTTGAAACGTGACACGATCGGAAATACCCTCAATCCGCGCATTTTTTTCACACTGTTCTTTTGCGTAATTCCACTCCGCACCCCAGTAATCCATTGCTGTGATCTGCGCCTTTGGAAAGGTCTTCGCACACCGGACGGTAAGCGCTGCCGCCCCACAGCCGATATCAAGTAATGTTCCCTCCCCGTTCCATTCCAGATGCTCTACCAGATGTCTGTGTACCTCCGCCATCATATTGCCTTTTCCAAACGCAAATGTTTCATGACAGACTAGCATATAGACCGCCATGATAACAGTCATTACAAACACCACTCCCATGATTATGGTAAGTACAGGTATTTGTACCAATCCCCTGAGCAGTACGGTAATTGTAAGAAAGACCGCTGCCAATGCAAACAGCAGATATAAGGCTTTCTCCGGTACCCAGTTTCCATAATTTGTTTTTTCGTTCATTTTGTTCCTCCTCACATTTTCACAGATTTATGAGCTGCATAACAAATCTTCCAAACTGTTATGTTTTGCAATAGAAAAAGCCTACCGCATCATCTGCGATAGACTTCTTTTTGTTCCTTTAAATATTGAATTAATGCAATGGTTCCTGCATCGGCATATATCCCGATTTCCTTTGCAAGCCGCACCCGTTCTTCCACTTCTCTGCGTGCCAGTTCGCTGCACATATGCTTTCTATATCTGTTATTGTCCTTAACCACTGTGAAATAAAAAACGAGGCCATCGCAAGCGACGGCCCCATCTTAATATTACTCTTCTTCTCTGTGCATGGAGAATGTTTCCATATGATAATTCTTCAAATTGTCAAGAATCTGACGATCATCTGCTTTCTGAAGAAGTTCGTCACGGAACTTCTTTGTCACAAGCATATCGTTAAAGGAGCTTGGTCCACCGACGCAGCCTCCTTCACATGCCATACCTTCAATGAAGTCATCCGGCAGCTTGCCAGCCTTCATAAGCATCAGGAACTTGCGGCACTCTGCGGCACCGTTTGCCTTGCATACTTTCGGCTCAATGCCAGCTTCCATCTCTTTCATGCTCTCGACAACTGCTGCGGTAACTCCACCGGAGTTTGCGAAACGCTTGCCGTATACGGAAGACTCCTGATAGCTGGTATCGCTTGGCTGCAGTTCTACGCCCTTGGCACTCATGATGGCACGCATCTCACTGTATGTCAGCACATAATCTGCATTGCCCTCAATCTTCTGATCGACAACCTCAGATTTCTTTGCTACACATGGTCCGACAAATACAGTCACAGCATCCGGATCCTGTGCTTTGATCATACGGGATACCGCACACATTGGAGAGATGGTTGTGGAAATCTTATCTGCCATCTCCGGGAAGTGCAGACGCACCATATTGACAAATCCCGGACAGCAGGAAGTTACTTTCTTCTCTCCTGCCTTGTATGCCTCTACCCACTCTGCGGCTTCGGAAGCAGCGGTCATATCTCCACCTAATCCGGCTTCGATAAATCCGTTGAATCCAACTTCCTGCATAGCTTTCTTCCAGCTTCCCATTGTGATGTTTGCACCAAACTGTCCCTCGGTAGCAGGTGCTGCAATCACGTATACTTTCTTATCAGACTTTAAGGCATTGATGACATCAACCATAAATGTCTTAGATCCGATTGCTCCGAACGGACAGCTATGGATACATTTTCCGCAGCGGATACACTTGGAATCATCAATCACGGAAATACCATATTCATTGTATGTAATAGCGTTGACCGGACATGCAAACTTACATGGTCTCTTCAAATGCGCGATTGCATTGTAAGGACATGCAGCTGCACATCGTCCACACTCTTTACATTTCTGCGGATCAATGTGGGAACGATGACGTCCCGCCTCAATGGCACCGAATTTACATGCATTGATACATGCCTTTCCCATACAGTTCTGACAGTTTTCTGTAACGGTATAACTGGAAATCGGGCAGTCCTCACAGGCTGCACTGATTACCTGAATCACGTTTCCATTATCCTCCGGTCCCGGGGCTTTGCCCTCTGCAAGACGGACACGCTGGCGGATAATTTCTCTTTCTTTGTAGATACAGCAACGGAACTGTGGTGTCGGGCCCGGAATCAGACGAACCGCGATGTGGTCTCTCTCCGCATCAAGAGTACCCTCAAATGCCAGTTTTGCAACCTCACGCAAAACGGCATGCTTGATCTTGATTACATTTTCATCAGCGTACATAAAATCTCCTTTGCTTTTTCGTGGTTTCTATTAAGCATAATATGTTCTTATTGTACATAAATTTTCATTAAAAAGCTATAGATGTATCTATCAAAATACATCAGGCGGTGCGATTTTATGGATAATATGAATACGATGGACTTCAATCAGAAAATTGATGTTTCTCTGCGCGCTTCGCTTGAGGCAACTCCCGTCGAACGAAACGCTTCCGATGATCTGTCCACAGGGAGCAGCTCTGACGGGTTCTGGAACCTGATTGTTCTGTACACCGGTTCTCCACAGACGTTACAGAATGAATTTCCTTCCTCTTCCTTTACCTTTCTCCTTGGAAATTATGCCATAGTGAAAATCTCCGAGGACGACATTCCATCACTTGCCGCCTTTCCACAAGTAATATATATCGAACGTCCAAGACAGCTTTTCTTTGAGATTGTTTCTGCCCGGCAGGCTTCCTGTCTGAGTGCCATTCAGGAAAACAGCAGCTATGGTCTGACCGGAAAAGGCATTCTGATTTCTGTGATAGACTCCGGTATTGACTATGCGCATCCCGATTTTTGCAATCCGGACAAAACCACACGGCTGGTTGCTCTCTGGGACCAGACCATCCTCGCTGATCCTTCTGCTGGACGCTTTGCCCCCGCCGGTTATTCACAGGGTACACTTTTTTCTCCGGAACAGATCAATGCGGCACTTCAGGCAGACACTTTTGAGCAGCGCATGGAACTTGTACCCAGCACAGATGTCACAGGGCACGGAACCCATGTCGCCGGTATTGCCGCCGGAAACGGCCGTGCCTCCGGCGGACTCTACCGCGGAATTGCCCCGGAATCCTCACTTCTTGCCGTCAAACTCGGCTCGCCCGATCCAAAGGGATTTCCAAACACGATCGAACTGATGCAGGCGGTCGATTTTTCCGTAAGATATGCCCTCGAACATACCGTGCCTCTTGTCATCAACCTGAGTTTTGGAAATACTTACGGCTCCCACAGCGGAACATCCCTTCTGGAAACCTACCTGGACTATGTCTCAAATCTCGGACGCATTAATATTGTTGTCGGAAGTGGAAATGAGGGAAACAACGGCGGGCATGCCAGCGCCCGACTGGCTTCTTTAGAATCTGCCAGAATTGAATTTGCCGTTGGAAATTATGAATCTTCTCTTTCGATTCAGATCTGGAAAAATTATTGGGATGATATTCGTTTTCAGCTGACTCCTCCGGGACTCGGAACCTCATTTAAAATTCCCAATCAGCCCGGCAGCTGGCGCTTTTCCTTTGGCACCACACAGATTCTGGTGTACTACGGACTTCCCTCCCCTTATAGTCTGTATCAGGAAATTGCCATCGATCTGCTGCCGCGGCGGGACTATATTTCGGGAGGTGTCTGGTTTTTTACCGCAGAAGCACGGTCTGTCATCGAAGGAATTATTGATCTGTGGATGCCGGCGGCCGCTATCCGCGGGACTGCCCCCCCACTACAAAAGGATTGGGAATCACACAATTTCTCACGCCGACAACGGAAACCACTCTCACGATACCTTCCACCGCCGGAAATGTCATTACCGTCGGTGCCTACGATTCTTCCACCAATACGCTCGCCCCTTTTTCCGGCAGAGGATATACCTGGAATACCGGACAGGTCAAACCGGATCTGGTCGCTCCCGGTGTCGACATCACCAGCTGTGCTGTCGGGGGCGGTTACGAATCCCGAAGCGGCACCTCCATGGCTGCTCCTTTTGTAAGCGGCAGCTGCGCACTGCTCATGCAGTGGGGCATTCTACAGAACAATGATCCCTTTCTATATGGCGAAAAAATGAAAGCATATCTGATCCGAGGTGCCAGACAGCTTCCATTTTCCGTTTCCTACCCCAATCCGCAGAGCGGCTACGGGGCACTCTGCGTCAGCAGCAGCCTGACGTTTGTGTGATATGCTCCACTACTCTGCGATAAAGGCTTCATAAAATTTTTCTTTTGGCACAGGTTTTCCAAAATAAAATCCCTGGATCATCTCTGCCTTTGTTTTCTTTAAAATATCTACCTGCTCTTTTGTCTCGATTCCCTCGACGATACAGTGGATTCCCAGATCATTGATCATGGAAGTCATATAGTCGAGGAGAATCCGGCTTTTGCGGTTATTGGTAATTTCAGTTACCATGGACCGGTCAATCTTTGCAGAATCAAAATCATACTGGATCAGTACCGCAAGATTGGAATAATGACTTCCGAAATCATCCATTGACAGTCTGAATCCGAGTTCTTTGAGGCTGTTTGCAACATTTTCAATCAGAACATGATCCATGTCTCCCACCGTCTCCGTTACCTCAATATGGATCAGTTCCACCGGAATATCATATTTTTGAACCATCTGCGTTACTTTTTCAATAAGTTCCGGATACATGATCGTCATCTTCGAGAAATTCACGGATATTGGCACCGTACGATGTCCTTCCCGGATCTGTTCCTTCTGATAACGAAATACTTCATCCAGAACAAACAGGTCAATCATATGCACCAGATTGTAATGTTCCAGCACCGGAATAAACATCCCCGGTCCCACAATGCCCAGTTCATCATCCAGCTGCCGGATCAGTGCCTCCGCGCCCTCTGTGCGCCCTGTGTGGATATCCACTTTCGGCTGCAGATATACCAGATACCTTCCACGCTCCATCAGATCGTTGATCTCATCTATCACGCTCTGCTCCATGCGCTTCATCACGGTTGTGCCATGCATCAGCTTAAGCTTATCGTTGCTCATAAGAACCTCTGCCTCTGCAATCTGGCTGCGTGTCTGCGGATGTGCACTCCAGCTGTATCCCATCGCCACGCCAAAGCCAAGTCCGGCAAGCCTTTTCTGCAGATTTTCCACCTGCTGCTCCATTTCCTGCCGTTTAATGTTGATACACAAAACCAGCATCTCATCCTCATCATACCGGTAAATCCGGTAATTGGGAAACATGGATTTCAATAAATCCGCAACTTCCATCAGTCTGCGGTTGCCGCTGATATAGCCAAACTGTTTATTAATCTCCGACAGATGGATCACATCGGTTGTAATCACGCCAAGTGAACAGAACATATTGTCCTCCCCGGTGCGTGCCATAACGGACAATCCCTCCCGGTTCCAGAGATTGGTCAGTTTGTCATGTGTGCGGTCATATTCCTGCTGTTCCTGAAGATTGCGAAGTTCAATCCGCGCAGCCAGTGTCGTGCCAAGCATGGAAAGAACATCGGCCTCCTCGAGGTGTCTGTGTGGGTTTAAAACCATTAAAATTCCAAGCAGATGATCTCCGGTATACAAAGAAATCCCGGCTGCAGACCATGCACGTAGTTCTGCCAGATATTCATAGATCACCGGATGACTTTCTCTCAGCGACTTGATATCCGGAATCACCACGTCCCCGAGTTGTCCTATTTCCTGAATAACTCCTTCTGCATCTCCTGACTCAATTTCCTCGGTCACAAGTCTTGCCATCATCTGTGCCGTATCCCTGTGACACTCTTCCACATAGCGGATACCGCCCTCTTTTGCATAGGCAAGCACAACACAGTCCGCGTCAAAATACTGGCGCAGCGCTTCAAATGTCTGCATAAGGGCATCTCCGATTCCCTCTCTTCCAAGCGCTTCCATACAGGTACGGAGCTGTCTTAACATGGATTTTTCATTGCCTTGTGCGAGAATCGGTTCCACCGGATCTGCCGTTTCCGGCTCCTGATTTTCTTTGATCTGATCATAAAAAACAATCCGGTTTTTTCCGCCTCTTTTCGCCGCGTAAACTGCCCGGTCTGCCTCATAATAAAAATCCGGAAAACTGATTCTTCGTCCATCCAGTTTCGCAGCACCGATAGATACGGAATATTCCATATCAAAGATAATCTTTTTCAAATTTTCACGCAGGGAGACACAAAATTCTTCCATTTCAACAGAATTCTGAAAGCCGGAAGCAAACACCGCGAATTCATCTCCCCCAAGCCTGCCGACAATTCCCCGGTCACCGGTCACTTCACTTAAAATACTTCCGGTCTGGCTTAAGACCATATCCCCTACCGCATGTCCCTGCGTATCATTGATCATTTTAAAATCATCAATATCAAGCATGACAAATAAGGCATTTGTTGTACATTCCGCAAGCTCTTTTGCGCAGTATTCCTCAAATGCCTTATGGTTATACACATTCGTCAGTACATCAATCTCTGCCCGGCGCCGCATGCGTTCCGTGATGGCTTTCTCCTGCTGCACACAGCAAAAACGCCCCACCATACGGTCTGTTTTTCCATCTTCTTCCGCAATACTCACCAGATAAAAACGGTACCATTCCGGTTGATTTTCTTTTTCGCAATAACGGACATCGACCGTAACAGTCCCTTCTTTTTGCAGGCAGGCATGCATCGCTCTGCGAAATACCTTTTTATCTTCCGGATCAATAAAAACAGATCCATAATGGTTCTTCTTTACATAATCTTCGATATCAAAAAGGACCTCGAACCGGTCATTTTCTATCGCATAAACCACTGCCCGGTCTTCTTTTACATCATATTCTATCAATCTCTCATGGTTTTGCTCTGCAACCACCCTGAGAAGTTCATTTTGCTTTTCCTGTTCTTTCTGCTCCCGCATAGTAACCTCTTATCTACAGCAGAACCTGATCTGCCACGTTCTCCAATTCACAGAATTTGTGAATTTCAGGAACCTTGTCTTCTATTGTACCAAACCCGTATGCCGCATGAATAAATTTAACCCCCGCATCCATGCTTGCATCGTAATCTCCCTGAATATCACCTACATATACCGCATCATCCAATGCATTCCGCCTGTACAGTAACGCGATATTCTCTCCTTTTGATTTTTCATTATTTCCGTAGCACTCAGTATCCTCTATCAGATCGTGCAGTTTGTAATAATCCAGAAAAGCCTCTATATATCCGGACTGGCAGTTGCTTACAATATACAGATGATATTTTTTCTTCAACTGTTCCATTGTCCTGCGGATATCCGGGTAGAGAGTTGCTCCGTGTATCCGGAGATATTCATTTTCTTCTTCCCCACACTGTGCCAGAAGTTTCTGGCGTTCGCCTTCTTCCAGATCCGGAAACAGAATCCGTGCGATCACATCCATCGTCTTTCCCATTACTGACTGGATGTCCTTTACCGTAATCGGTTTTCTGTCGTAGCCGGCTCTTTTTACGGTCTCATTCCAGGACTCTGCCACTTCCGCAGCGGAATCCCAGAGTGTTCCGTCCATATCAAATATGATTCCTTTTTTCATTATGCCTCGTCAATTGCCTTTCCGATATCATGGCGCATATACTTATTTGCGAAATCCACCCATTCGGTTGCCTCATAGGCTTTCTTTCTTGCTTCTTTTAAATCTTTTCCGGTTGCAGTAATGCCAAGGACACGTCCGCCGTTTGTTACGATGCGTCCTTCCTTATCGAATGCAGTTCCTGCATGGAAACAGAAGTAATCATCCTTGCCCTCGAACTTTTCAAGTCCGCTGATTGGGAATCCTTTCTCATAGGAAACCGGATATCCGTCAGATGCAAGTACAACACAGACAGCTGCATTGTCCTCAAACTGCAGATCAATCGTGTCAAGTTTTCCATCGACACATGCTTCCATGACATCAATGATATCATTTTTCATACGTGGAAGAACGACCTGTGCCTCCGGATCTCCAAAACGGGCATTGTACTCAAGAACCTTTGGTCCTTCCCCTGTCAGCATCAGTCCGAAGAAAATAACTCCGGTAAATGGTCTTCCCTCCGCAGCCATAGCATCTACAGTTGGCTGATAAATATACTTCTTACAGAATTCATCTACTTCTTTTGTATAGAACGGACTTGGAGAGAAATTTCCCATACCGCCGGTATTCAGTCCCTGATCTCCATCCTTGGCACGTTTGTGATCCTGTGCGGAAGACATGATGCGGATGGTCTTTCCGTCCACATAGGTCAGAACCGATACTTCACGTCCGGTCATAAATTCTTCGATTACCATCGTATTTCCGGCATTTCCGAATTTCTTATCTTCCATGATCGTACGCACGCCTTCTTTTGCCTCTTCGAGTGTATTACAGATCAGCACACCCTTTCCGAGTGCCAGACCGTCTGCCTTTAACACGATTGGCATCTTTGCCGTCTCAAGATATTTTAAAGCTTCTTCCGGATCGGTAAAGTTCTCGTAAGCAGCCGTCGGAATATGATACTTTTTCATCAGATCCTTGGAGAATGCTTTCGATCCTTCCAGAATCGCTGCATTTTTGCGCGGTCCGAATACCTTTAAGCCCTCTGCCTCAAAGACATCCACGATTCCGCCAACCAGCGGATCATCCATACCAACAATGGTAAAATCAATGGATTTCTCCTTTGCAAATGCAACGAGCTTGTCAAACTCCATGGCTCCGATCGGCACACACTCTGCCAAAGCTGCAATTCCTGCATTTCCAGGTGCACAATATATTTTGTCAACTCTCGGACTTCTGGCAACACTTGTTACGATTGCATGCTCACGTCCACCGCTTCCAATTACAAGAACTTTCATGATTATCCTCCTATATGTGATGCATTTCCTATTTACTGATATGTACGGTTTTGCCCGTCACCGTCACTTTTCCATTTGCGATCAGGTCGATCGCCTGTGGCATAATCTTCCACTCTGCCTGCTCCATGACACGGCGCTGCAGGATCTCCGGCGTATCGCCCTCCTGCACTTCTACCGCTTTCTGCAGAATGATCGGACCGGTATCCGTTCCCTCATCCACAAAATGCACGGTGGCACCTGTGACTTTGACTCCGCGGGCAAGTGCACCTTCATGCACTTTCAGCCCATAATATCCGGTTCCACAGAAAGACGGAATTAAAGACGGATGAATATTGATGATGCGGTTTCTGTACTTTGCAATCATCTGTTCCGGAATGACGACAAGGAATCCTGCCAGCACAACCAGATCCACCTCATACGCATCAAGTCTGCGCAGAAAATCTTCATTAAATGCCGCACGGCTCTCATACTCCTTCGGGCTGATGCATACTGCCTCAATTCCGTGCTTTTTTGCACGTTTCAAAGCGTATGCTCCCGGATTATTGCTGATCACTACCGCAATCTCTGTATTTGTGATTGTTTTTTGTTCAATTCCATCGATAATGGCCTGCAGATTGGTTCCGCCGCCGGATACACATACTGCGATTTTTAGCATAATGTTACACCCTTCTCTCCGTCTGTGATCTTACCAACCACATATGGAGTATCTCCGGCTGCTTTGATTGCTTCCATCGTCTTGTCCACGTCTGCCGGATCGACTGCAAGAACCATTCCAAGTCCCATGTTGTAAGTATTGTACATCATATGCTCATCTACATTTCCCTCTCTTGCCATAAGGGTAAAGATTGGAGGAACCGGGTAGCTGTTCTTTTCCACTACGGCATGCTTTCCTTCCGGAAGCATACGTGGAATATTCTCATAGAAACCACCACCGGTAATATGGCTGCAGGCTTTCACACGTACTCCAGCGTTCTTGATAGACTTCAATGCGCCTACATAGATACGGGTCGGAGCAAGAAGAGCCTCGCCAAGCGTTGTTCCAAGCTCATCAATATATGTATTTAAGGTTTCTTTGTCCATACGGAAAATCTTGCGCACGAGAGAAAATCCATTGGAATGTACACCGGAACTTGCCATACCGATCAGCACATCCCCGGCTTTTACGTCTTCTCCGGTAATGATATCCTTCTTGTCAACCACACCTACGGTAAATCCGGCCAGATCATACTCATCCTCCGGCATCAGTCCCGGATGCTCTGCAGTCTCTCCACCGATCAGTGCACATCCGGACTGCTTACACCCCTCTGCCACACCGCTTACGATCGTTGCAATTTTCTCCGGATAATTTTTTCCACATGCAATATAATCCAGGAAAAATAACGGTTCACCACCGGCACAGGCTACATCGTTGACACACATTGCAACGGCATCAATACCGATCGTATCATGCTTGTCCATCAGGAAAGCCAGTTTTACCTTGGTTCCGCATCCATCGGTTCCGGATAAAAGAACCGGCTCTTCCATATTCTTGATCGCATCCAGCGAAAAAGCACCGGAAAATCCGCCAAGTCCGCCTAATACCTCCGGACGCATGGTTCCCTTTACAAACTTCTTCATCAGTTCCACTGACTCATATCCTGCTTCGATATCTACGCCCGCGTTCTTGTAATCCATTTATTTTTCCTCCTAATATCTGTGTTTTAATCTATTATTGTCGCTTATAGTATATCGGGTATTTTTCGATTTTACCAATCATAAATGTTAATAAATCTAATTAGTAGTTCTTATATCCCACTTCCTGCAATCTGGCATCCTTTGCCTCAACCTGCTCTTTTAAGTTTTTAGAATACTCTTTCAGGCGTGCAAGTAAATCCGCATCACTGGTTGCAAGAATCTTTGCTGCAAGAATACCGGCATTTGCTCCACCGTTGATTGCTACGGTTGCTACCGGAATACCGGTCGGCATCTGCACGATACTGTACAGGGAATCTCTTCCGCCAAGAGAAGTGGTGTGCATCGGGATTCCGATGACCGGCATCGGGAAGATTGCTGCGCACATGCCCGGCAGATGTGCTGCCATACCTGCACCTGCGATAATCACTTTAAATCCTTTTTTCTCCGCACTCTTTGCATATTCAAAAAATACATCCGGCTCGCGGTGTGCGGAAATGATCGTCATCTCATAGCTGACGCCCAGCTGGTCTAAGATGTCTGCTGCCTTTGCCATGATCGGCATATCTGAATCACTGCCCATTACAATTCCTACTTGTGCCATTTTAAATATCCTCCTATATGTGAAAAAATTTATGGTTCCATTGCATCCAGCGGCTCATTTAACGGTTCCGTTCCCGGAACGACAAACCGCCCGTTTCTTATAATATCTGTCGTCGTGCCATCTGCACGTACTACCGTAATCGCTCCTAACTCATCATACGGAATCGTAATATCGGTATGACAGTTAAAATATGCTTTTGAAATATCTTCTTTGCGCCGGATCGAAATTTCATTGTCCCTTGCGATGATCGCTTTTCCATCCGGATTGTATGTCATGTTGTCCTCATCGTACGTGTAACAGGTGTCTCCGACCGCAAAATGCGGACCTGTCTTTTCCGCAATCAGAATCGGAAGCTTATCCGCGATCTGATATTTCCGTGCCATCCGGTATGCGGTGGTATTTGTTCCGATTGCAAACTCTCCCATCGGAAGTGTTTTGTGATGGAACAGAATATTGTCCTCTATATACTTGCGGTTTTCATCCTCAGAATCAAAATTTGTACAGGAATAAGCTGTAATTCTTCCGTTTTCAAAATCCAGTTCCAGATTCTTGAAAAGGAATTCCCCCAGATAGACCTGTGTGACGTGCAGCTTTCCTTCTGTTTTCTGCAATACCGGAGATGTGAACACTTCCCCGACCGGAATATTGACATCTGCCACACAGTTTTCAAATGCGGTCTCTTTGGCAGGATCGGAAAGCGGATGAATCTTTACATACAGATCCGTGCGGTTTCCGTTACAGCCTTTGATGTGCACACGGTCCGCCGTATCCAGCACATCAATGATCTTCTGCTGCATATTGCGGTAAAGCATATAATCAAGCGTATTGATATGCACCGTTTCCGCAAAGATTTCTTCGTATTTTTCTCCGATGGACGGAACCGGGTAAGCAATAATCGTAAAACTGCGTTCCTCCCCGTGAATGTAATGATTGATCAGCTGGCTCTTCTCGCTGCGCTCATACACATCGATTTCCCTCTGTTTGTCGGTATAGGTAACGCGCTCCTCTTTCTGCTCCGGCGAAAACGGCTTTGTCCCGAAAATTTCGATCACTGCCGGTCCTCCGTAATTTGGAGCAATCGCTTTGTGTTTTTCCCAGACAGTACGGTCAACTTCGAGTCCCCGCTCGATGAGTGCCTTATCCAGCCACAGCCCGCGGTCCTCTTTGTGATCGTAAGTAAACTGCTTGTTCAGGGAAATAGAGTACGGACGCAGCACCGGCTGCAATCCGATCTTTTTAAAATTGTGTACAGCGGCGCGTACCATCCGCTCGAATCCCAGCGGATAACGGATCTCCACTACCGACTTTTTAGAAATATCTTTTCCGGTTGTTTCAAATCCGATCCGGTATCCTTCGGTAAATGTATCCGCCATTGCCTGCATCTGCTGCTTTGTCAAGGAATGCAGAAAATGTGCGGACTCCGTCTCATCTTTTCCGATATACAGACCATAACGGTACAGATATGCCGGATGATCCAGCTCCGCTTCCATCACGATCTGGGTGAAATAATCATATTCCGGATCGATCAGTCTGCAGATCGCATCCGCATTAAAAATTTCTGTGTAATCATGCATAAAAGAATACATGCATTTTCTGATCTCGTGCACATTCAGATTCTGTGCATCCTCAAAACAGTTGTAAATTTCCACAAATAGTTCCGCATAAATACACAGATAACGGATATTTCCTTCCATACAGCTGGTATAAATTCCATGCAGTCTGGCATCCAATGCCGAGAGCAGCGGTCCGTATTCCCAGCCCATCTTACTGACGGCATATGCCGGGTTTGCATAACTGTCCGCATAATCTTCCTGCACATCCAGATACAGACGGCGATTGATCTTTTTCCCTTCCAGCGTGGAAATTTCTGCCAGTTTTCCACTCAGGGACGCTTCTGCTAATTTATACAAAACCAGAAACAGTTCCGACATTTCAAAGAAATATCCCCGGTACAGTTCTTCCACACTGGAGGCTTCCTCCTCGCTGACCGCCTCAATGCGCTCCATCACAAGTTCCAGCCGTTCCCAGTATTCCTCGTTATTTTTGTGATTGATCTCTCTAAAGCTCATAGTTTGTTTCCTTCTTATAATTTTTAGCTCAAAAATCCCCAGATATAGGTTCCGATCCAGCATACCATATCCAAAAGGGTCAGTCCCAGTCCCAGTCTCGGAAACAACTGGAAGGAATCTTCTTCCCGCAGACTTTTGGCTGCGATGACAAGAACAACAAATGTTGCGATCATCGCAACGACTCCTGCGCTCCCATAATAAGCAGACAGCGAACCGCCTCCCTGAAAAGCAAGCTTCAGGAACACAAGATACCATACCAGAAGAGCAAGTGCTAATACCGTGGCCAGTATTCCCTGTCTGGAATGTTTTTTCTCGGTAAACTTATAGCCACGTCTTCTCCGGTTTCTCATATGCGTCTCTCTTTCCTACAACCTTTTTGCTTATTTGCATCCATACTGCTCATAATAGGCATCGATTGCTTTTTTGATCGTGTCATCAATTACAATTCTGCCCTGACATTCCCGATTATATAAGTGTTCTACCACTTCTTCCATGGTAACAATTGCTTTTCCTTCAAAACCATATTTCTCATGAATTTCATCGAGTGCGCTCTTTACGCCGCCCTGTCCGACTTCCATGCGGTTTAAGCTGACCATAAGACCAACGATCTCAACGTTTGCAGCCCCACGTACTTTTGGAACAGTTTCTTCCATGGACTTGCCGGATGTCGTCACATCCTCGATCATCACCACGCGGTCTCCATCTTTTAAGCTGCTTCCTAAAAATCCGCCTTTGTCTGCCCCGTGATCCTTGGCTTCCTTGCGGTCACTGCAGTAACGGATCTCTTTTCCGTACAATTCACTGAATGCAATTGCGGTAACAACAGCCAGTGGAATTCCCTTGTATGCCGGTCCGAATAACACATCAAAATCATCCCCGTAACTGGCGTGGATCGCCTTTGCATAATACTCTCCGAGTTTCTTTAACTGGGAACCTGTCACGTATGCACCTGCATTCATAAAAAATGGCGATTTTCTTCCACTCTTCAGTGTAAAATCGCCAAATTTGAGAACATCACTCTCTACCATAAACTCAATGAACTCACTCTTGTAACTTTCCATTGTATACTTTCCTCCTGTATCAAAAGGCATTCTGCCCTTGTTATTTCGCAGTTTTCTATTAAATTTTAGCATACTTCCGGTGGGTTTTCAATGCGCGAATCATAAAAAGAAAGTACGCAGAATACTGCCGAAAGCTTTTCTGTCATCCAGCGAAATTCTGTTTCCATTCAGAACAGTATCGAGGAACTGACCAGCAATACCACAGATCTGCGTAACTCTAATCAGGCAATTTCAGATTCCGTACAGACAATTTCCGCAGTTTCTGAAGAACTGACCGCCCATGCATCCGAAACAATGGATGCAGAGACCGTAAACACACAGATTCTGGAAAACATTGCTGCCAAAATGAAATCCCTGGTACAATATATTCAAAAACAGTAAGCAGTTACCATATCTTTATTCCGAAACGGCACCGATTAGTTCTTTGATATCGCTCACATGATATTTTTCCATGTAGCGCTCAATCCCTTCTACAATTTCCATGGTCACTGCCGGATTCCGGAAATTGGCGGTGCCGACAGATACAGCTGTCGCACCCGCCAGTATCATCTCAATCGCATCTGCAGCATTCATAATTCCTCCCATTCCAATGATCGGAATCTTTACTGCCTGTGCCGTCTGATAAACCATACGCACGGCTACCGGATGAATGGCCGGACCGGACATCCCACCGGTCTTGTTTGCAAGAACAAATTTTCTCCGGTTGATATCAATCTTCATTCCCGTGATCGTGTTAATCAAAGACAGGGCATCCGCACCACCTGCTTCCGCTGCACGCGCCATCTCTGTGATGTCTGTGACATTCGGACTCAGTTTCATGATCACCGGCTGTTTTGCATACTTTTTCATTTCCTTTGTGATTGCTTCTACCGCTTTCGGATCCTGTCCAAAAGCAATTCCACCCTCTTTTACGTTCGGGCAGGAAATATTGATTTCCAGCATGTCCACCGGCTCTTCTGCCAGCCGTTTTACCACTTCCACATATTCCTCTGTCGAGTGTCCGCATACGTTTACAATAATTTTAGTATCATATTTTTTCAGGAATGGAATATCTCTCTCACAGAACAGATCAATTCCTGGATTCTGTAATCCCACGGCATTGAGCATTCCACCATAGACTTCTGCCACACGCGGAGTCGGATTTCCCGGCCACGGTACATTTGCCACACCTTTGGTAACCACCGCACCAAGTCTGTTTAAATCTGTAAATTCACTGTATTCCGCTCCGGAGCCAAAGGTTCCGGATGCCGTCATTACCGGATTTTTTAAGGTAACACCACATAATTCCACACTTGTATTCATTACAGATCCACCTCCTCTGCCAGAAATACCGGCCCTTCTTTACAGATTCTCTTGTTTTTCACATTGGAATGTGCATCTTTTTCTTTGGAATTGCACACACATGCCAGACATGCACCGATTCCGCATGCCATCCGTTCTTCCATGGAAATATAACAGGTCATGCCCTGCTCTGCTGCATACGCTTTCAACGCCCGCAGCATCGGTGTCGGTCCGCACGCATATATTACATCTGCATTTAACTTATATTCTTTGATGGCATCCAGCACATTTCCCTTTGCACCGACACTTCCATCTTCCGTTGCCACGTAACAGTCTCCCTGTTCTTTAAATTCATCCAGAAGAAACGTCTGTGCATCCCGGTATCCCATCACACTGACAAATTCACAGGTGCCGGCAGCCTTGATGCTCTTTGCAAGTTCAAGCATCGGAGGAATTCCGATTCCTCCGCCGATCAGGAAAGCTTTCTTTCCCGGCTCCACGGTAAATCCGTTTCCAAGCGGTCCCAGTACCCGGATCTTATCGCCCGCTTTTAACCGGGAGAATTCTTCCGTTCCGGTTCCTTCTCCCGTTACCCGGTATACCAGACGAAGTGTTCCTGCCTCTGCATCAATCCCACACAGGCTGATCGGACGTGGCAGAAGTTTGCTGGCATCATTACTATACAATGATACAAACTGTCCTGCCTTTGCATGTCCTGCAATATGCTTCGTCTGGATTGTCATGTCATAGATATCTTTTCCGATGCACTGCTGCTTCAGCACCGTAACATTTTCCTGAAATTTTTCGCTCATAAAATCCAACTGTCTCCCTTTTGTAAAATCACGACTTTATTTTTATCTCTGTGCAAGTGCTCCGGATATGTCTGCGATCATATCTTTGACTGCCAGACGGGAGGCATCTGCGAAGTTCTCCGGTGTCATTCCCTGCTCTTTATACTTATCCTGTTTGTAAGCACAGATGATACCACGGGAAGAGTTTACAATTGCTCCTAATCCATCCTCATTAAAGAAATGTACCAGATCCTTGCCCTGTCCTCCCTGTGCACCATAACCCGGTACCAGAATGAACGATTTCGGCATCACTTTACGAAGAATTTCCCCCTGCTCCGGATACGTTGCTCCGACAACTGCTCCAACATAGCTGTAGGAATCTCCCATACATTCACTTCCCCACTCTGCTACCTTTTCACCAACCAGTTCATACAGCGGACGACCGTCGATCAGACGATCCTGGAACTCTCCGCTGGATGGATTGGAGGTCTTTACGAGAATAAAGATTCCTTTCTTTTCTTCTTTGCATACATCCACAAACGGCTTGATACCATCGGTTCCCAGATATGGATTTACTGTAGCAAAATCCTCATTAAAACCGGTATATGTTTTGCTTGCGATCTGTACTTTTCCGAGATGTCCGGTCGCATAGGCTGCGGATGTGGAACCGATATCCCCACGCTTTACATCTCCGATCACAACCAGATCTTTCTCGTGGCAGTAATCTACCGTCTTCTGGAATGCCGCTACACCTGCCACACCAAACTGCTCATACATCGCGATCTGCGGCTTCACTGCAGGAATCAGGTCGTATGTTGCATCAACAATAGCTTTATTGTACTGCCAGATGGCTTCTGCTGCTCCCTCTAACGTCTCACCGAACTGAGCGAACGCTGCTTTTTGTATGTGCTCCGGCACATAAGAAAGCATCGGATCGAGTCCCACAACGATAGGTGCGTTGGTCTTTTTAATTTTTTCTACTAATTTGTTGATCATGTGATTGATTTCCCTTCTTATTTTATTACTTATTTAATTCATTAAATACAACTTCGCCGTCACAGATCGTGCACTTTACACGTCCCGTAACTTCTTTCCCGTCAAACGGTGTATTTCTTCCCTTGGAAGCAAATGTGTTTTTGTCAATGCGGTAGGTTTCCTCTGGATCAAAGATCACGACATCTGCCGCTTTTCCCGGCTGGATATCTCCCTTATCAATACCGACAATCTGTGCCGGATGGTAACTCATACACGCTGCCATCTGCATCGGCGTCAGATATCCACCGAGTACCAGTTCATTATGTGTAAGACATGCGGCGGTTTCCAGTCCGACAATTCCAAACGGTGCTTCCTGCATCGAACGGTTTTTATCTTCAAATGTGTGTGGCGCATGGTCTGTGGAAATCACTTCCATAATGCCATCCCGCAGTCCCTCACGCAGTGCTTTCACGTCTTCCTTTGTGCGGAGTGGCGGATTCATCTTGTAATTGGTATCCGCTTCTTTCATATCGTCCGTGGACAGCGTAAAGTGATGCGGACACACTTCTGCCGACACCCGGACACCTTCTTCCTTTGCCACTTTTACCATGAGCACGGAATCCTTTGTGGAACAATGACACAGATGAAGCTGTGCCCCGGTATCTTTTGCCAGAATAATATCTCTTGCAACAATCACATCCTCCACGGAATTGGTAATTCCCGGAAGTCCCAGTTCTTTTGCTTTTGCATCGGCATTCATGACACCTCCGCGTACCATATGGATATCTTCGCAATGGGCAAGTACCGGAATGCCCAGACGCGCTGCCTCAAGCATACCGTCCCGATACAAAGCGGCATCCATGACAGATTTTCCGTCCTCGCTGATTGCCGGACTTCCTGCCTTAACCATTCCTTCAATATCCGCAAGTTCTTTTCCCTGCTGTCCCTTTGTCACCGCACCAACCTGCAGGACATGAATACAGCTCCCGGATTTTGCTTTGTTGTGCACATAATTGACAATATCCGGATTGTCTGCTACCGGCTTTGTATTCGGCATGGTCAGCACTGTCGTATATCCACCATGCGCAGCGGCCTGCATCCCGGTATAAATATCCTCTTTCTGTTCAAATCCCGGATCGCGGAAATGTACATGCATATCAATAAATCCCGGCATCACATAACATCCGTCCGCATTGATCACACGTTCGGCTTCTTTTTCCGGAAGTTCTTTTCCAATCTTTTTTATCTTCTGATCTTTGATCAGGACATCTGCCACCTCATCCATCTGTGTTGCCGGATTGATGACATGTCCCCCTTTGATTAAAATGGTCATTCTTTTTCCTTTCTTTTAACGTTTCACAGCGACAGATCCGGAAAATTTTCCGCAGATCCGAACGCCTTGCGTTGTCTTATAAGCGCGTACTTTATAATATACCGACTTCTTTGAGGTTGTCTTAATTTTATAATTTGCGGATGTCGTTGTTGCAATCTTTTTATAGGTTCCATTCTTGCTGGATGCCTGATAAATTTCATACCCTTTCGCACCTGCCGTTTTGCTCCAGGAAATGCGTACCGCATTTTTTGCACTTCGGACCGCTTTTATATTCTTTACCGCACCGATACTTGTCCCTGCATTGTCCGCATATGCCTTGATACAGATGTTTCCGATTCTGCCGCCGTAACTGGTGCTTACATCCGCCACATCTTCCCAGCTGCCGTAACGATAGAGAAAACTCTGATTATAATCACAATATACCCTGCTGGTCAAACTGCTGTCACTGACTGCATATTCCATATCGAGTCCGGCACCGCTTTTCTGCAGATTTACCACAACAGCATAGTAGGTTCCTTTGGGTACGGATACCGCTTTATCCAGCCTGATGGTATGGGTTCCGGCATAGGTTGTCGTACCGGATACCTTCGCAGCAAGCACGCCGCTCTTAGGATTATGCAGGTTTGTCAGATTGGTATATACACTAATCGTATATGGGACACTGGCATCTTTGGAAAGAGAAATCGAAACTGCTTTAATCAGCTCATTGTCTGCCTTTTTTGCCTTGAAAATATTCGCAGAAGTCGAAATTCCCAACAATTTTCCCACATCCGCTCCACCGTCATACTGATAGTTATAATCATAGTTATCCGCGGACTCAAAATCAAAGATCCAGGCAGCATCCTCAATTGCCTTATCGTAATAGGAAAGCCAGAAATAACTGTTGATACTGTTCTCCGTCTTGTCTGACCAGCTGTTTCTGCAAAGCCATGCTCCGTTTCCTGCCGGTTTATTCTTAAACGAAGATGCCGGAAAATTATCATCCCAGCCCACAATATTTACGGCATGGTTCGATGCAACACTGCTTGTCGGGCAGTAATAGGTTGCCACATTCTCTCCTGTTTCTGCATAGACTGCAGATCCCACATAGTTGGCCGTTCCGTCCATATACAGTCCCAGCCCGGCAGATCCGTGCTGCATAATCTCACGTTTCACCTGGGTAACATTTTTGTGAATATTAATAATATATACATTCTGCAGATGTGCCACATCCTGATCAAAAGCGTAACTTTTTGCCAGTGTCGTGGTGGTCGGTGCCAGAGCGTACGGTACACGGTTCTCGTCCGTCACCCCTTCCCACTGCAGAAGCGTCCGGCTCGCGAAATCCAGATTTCCGCCCATGGTCAGATAATTTTTATGGTTCATAATATTTAAAGAATCGCCAAATGTTCCACCCAGCGGGTCTTCTACATTATTATAAGTAAAATAGGCAAGCTGCAATTCACTCAGATCAATACTTTTGTCTGCCGTCTGATTGTCTGCAATCAGATCAAACTCCGCAAGTCCAATTGCGGAAAATGCCCAGCACGTATCATATTTTCCCTGATCACGCACGCCAGGATAGCGGATCGTAAGTTCCGACAACTTGTTCATATAGGCGGACGGCACTGCTTCTGCCTTTTTCAGCCTGGATTTTGTTTCTTTTACCACCGGAACATTTTCACTTTTGGGTGACTCTGTGTATCCGCCGGTTTTCTGGGCATAAACCCGTTCCTGCATTCCCGGAACAGCAGTTATGACAACTGCTGCAGAAAGCAAAAATGCTGCAAGCCTTCTGGTTTTATTTTTCATTTTCTACCTCTTTCTTATCGTCAGGTTTCTTCTTTCCATTATAAATATGAACCAGCTGCACTGTCAAACATTTTGCGCAAAAAAGGCACTGATTATCAGTGCCTCTCTTCCCGTCTATTTTGCCGCAATGACATCTGCCATATCATAATGTCCTGCAGGCTTTCCTTTTAAGAATTTTGCTGCTTCCACCGCACCCTTTGCAAATACCGCCTTGGAGTATGCCGTATGCTTAAATTCAATTACCTCATCCTGTCCGGCGAAAATCACTTCATGCTCTCCGACAATGTTGCCTCCACGAACCGCAGATATTCCAATTTCGTATTTATCCCTCTTCTGGCGCTTCTGGCTTCGGTCATAGGTATAGGTATATGCCTCATCCAGTGCCTCATTCATGGAATCCGCCAGTGCCAGTGCCGTGCCGCTCGGTGCATCCAGCTTCTGGTTATGATGTTTCTCTACAATCTCCATATCAAATCCTGCCGGCGCAAATACCTGTGCAGCTTTTTTGAGCAGTTCCATCAGAGTATTGATTCCGAGAGACATATTTGCGGATTTTAAAATTGCAACTTTTTCGTATGCTTTTTCCACATCGGCAAGCTGCTGTTCGGAAAGTCCTGTCGTACAAAGCACGATCGGAATCTGTTTTTCCACGCCATAAGCAAGCAGTGCATCCACCGCTTTTGCATTGGAAAAATCAATGATTACATCCGCATCCACCGTACACTCATTCAGACTGGAAAATACCGGATAATCATTTTTGATTCCATCATAAGTATCAATTCCTGCAACAATCTCAATGTCCTCATCCTGCGCACAGATTCCTGTGATACACTGCCCCATCTTTCCGTTGCAGCCATTCATGATCGCTCTTGTCATTTTCTTTTGTGCCTCCCTGATCTATGCTAAAATTCCATAATTTTTCATTACTTCTGCAAGTTTCTTTGCATTTGCCTCGCTCATCTCACAGAGTGGGGAACGAAGCGGTCCCACTTCCATCCCCATCAGGTTTAATGCCTTCTTAACCGGAATTGGATTCACTTCGGAAAACAGTGCATCTACCAGAGGAAGTGCCTCAAGCTGCAGCTTTCTGGCAGTTTCGATATCTCCCTTGAAGAAGCTGTCGCACATTGCATGTACTTTGCCCGGTGCCACATTGCTCCATACCGAAATCACACCGACAGCTCCGATGGACATCAGTGGTACGACAAGTCCGTCTTCTCCGGAATACAGATCCAGTTTTCCGTCGGTAAGTGCCATGGTCTTAGAGGCCTGTGCCAGATTTCCGGTTGCCTCTTTTAATCCTACGAGATTACTCTTGGTGCGAACCAGTTCTGCCACGGTCTCCGGAAGAAGATTGCATCCGGTACGCCCCGGTACGTTGTACATGATGATCGGGCACTTGGTGTTGTCTGCAATCTGGGAATAGTGACTGATCAGTCCCGCCTGTGTTGCCTTATTGTAATATGGTGTCACAACAAGAAGTCCGTCTGCACCCGCTTCTTCTGCCTCCTGTGAAAGCTGGATGGCTGTACGTGTACAGTTTGAACCGGTACCTGCCACAACCGGAACACGATGTTTTGTAAACTCGATGGCTGCCTTGATCACATCACGGTGTTCTTCCATCGTAAGTGTTGCGCTTTCTCCTGTCGTACCTGCAATTACGATGGCATCTGTACCACCGTCAATCTGCTGGTTAATCAGTTCCTCAAGTTTATCATAATTAACTTCCTCATTGTTCTTCATTGGTGTCACGATTGCGACTCCGGCTCCCTTAAAAATTGCCACTGTTTTATTCTCCTTTCTAAATAAAAAAACCAGCTCAAAACGAGCTGGTCAATCTAACCTTTTTTAGATCTGATAGCTCTCCATCCACGCTCATACGCTTCTGACAGTCATACGATTATTCACCGCATGCCCAAAAACCAGACTGCAGTCATCCGGTTCTTTCGGCGCTTTCCCCTTTTACCTGCATTCGACTGTGTCTGCCACATCCAACAGGCTACTCATGAATTACGCGACCTCTATCCCATGTATTTCTTTCATTCTACCACCACCGGCATAGTCTGTCAATCTATTTCTCCGGTGCGATATTATAAACCTCGTCTGCTGCCTCACGGATTTTTTCATCCAGAACGCGTCCTGTGCAGACCAGAGTCATTTCTTCCGGCTTTGCGGCAAACAGCTCACAGATTTCTTCAGGGCTTATCACCTTTTCGTCCACAATTCCAAGTACCTCGTCTAAGATTAGCATATCGCAGGCACCTGTCGTAACGACTTTCTTTCCGTAATTGAATCCATTGCGCAGATTCATACTTTCTTCCTGTTTTGCCTCCTCGGAAAGTGCCTCAAAACACTCATCCGATTTTGCAAAACGGAATATTTTTATTTCCGGCTCCAGCCGGCTTAAAAATGTCAGTTCGTTTTCATTTTTTCCCTTCAAGAACTGAATGATAATGACGCTTTTTCCCTCGCTGGCAATACGAATTGCATTCCCGATTGCCGCGGTCGATTTACCATGTCCCTCTCCATAATAAACCTGAATCACTCCTCTGTCCATTTCAGCCTCCATGATATCTCTTAACCAAATGAAATCCTATGTAAGATAACACAAAAGCGTCAAATAATCAAGTCTACTCCAGGAATTCAATCTTGCTGACGGATACCTCGTAAGCAACCCTCTGCTCCACCTGTGTCTCACTGACTTTCTTTACATACTCGCGGCTCTGGATTCTTCCCCAGATCTGCACATGTGATCCGACCTCGAATCCAGATGCAAATCTTGCATTTCTGCCCCAGCAGATGCAGGGAATATAGTCCGATTTGCCATATGACCGGTTGACTGCGACCAGAAGATCCGCGATCTCCCTTCCCAGAGGTGTTTTTCGGTATACCGATTCCTTACAGATAAATCCATCCAGAAAAATCTGGTTGGCTGCATTTTCTTCCTCAAACTGCTCAACCAGTTCAAACTCCCTCGCAAAAACCGATAACACCAGACGGTTTTTATGCTCCTCATGCCGGTTGAATGAACGGAACTGTCCTGTAATATAGACGCATTTTCCCTCCGCACTCTCCTGCACATTGACCAGACGCTCCGATACCATCACCGGAATATAATCGACGAAACTGGACAGGCGGTGGACAGATACTTCCACCATATAAAATCCTTCCCCATATACCTCGTGACTATACGAAAAGTCCGATACAATTTCTCCCATAATAGTGACCTGATTGTTTTCACACATTTTATCTGCCATGAATACTCCTTCCTTTTGTGGAAATTTTTGATAGGCTTCTGTTTTACCATTTAATGGTTGGTAGAAATCATCAAACCTTGTCGATAAGGCCGGCGAAAACTATCTAAAACGCTTAAATCACCGGTGTACGTTGAAAAAAGCTTGCGAAATCAGCTTTTTATGATAAAATAGGATAGGTTATTTATGTAAAGTTAAACAATATTAAAAAGAAGGTTAAATTTATGGTAACAACAAGAGACGACATTCGTAATATCGCAATCATCGCCCATGTCGATCATGGTAAAACCACATTGGTCGATGAGCTGTTAAAACAAAGCGGTGTGTTCCGTGCCAATCAGGAAGTACAGGAACGTGTCATGGATTCCAACGATATCGAGCGTGAGCGTGGTATCACTATCCTGTCCAAAAATACCGCTGTATTTTATAAGGATACAAAAATCAACATTATCGATACGCCTGGCCATGCCGATTTCGGTGGTGAGGTAGAGCGTGTTCTTAAGATGGTAAATGGTGTAGTCCTCGTCGTAGACGCATTCGAGGGAACCATGCCGCAGACCAAATTCGTACTGATGAAAGCACTTGCTTTAAATCTCCCGGTTATTGTCTGCATCAACAAGATCGACCGTCCGGAAGCGCGCCCTGCAGAAGTGATTGATGAGGTGTTAGAGCTTTTCATGGATCTGGATGCTTCCGATGAGCAGCTTGACTGCCCGTTCATCTACGCTTCCGCAAGAGACGGATACGCTATGTACAATCTCGACGATGAAAAGAAGGACATGACTCCTCTTTTCGAGACGATCGTAAACTATATCCCGGCCCCGACCGGAGATCCGGATGCCAACACACAGGTTTTAATCAGTACCATCGATTACAACGAATACGTTGGCCGTATCGGTATCGGTAAAGTCGACAACGGTTCCCTGAAAGTCAACCAGGAAGCAGTCGTTGTCAACCATCACGATCCGGACAAACTTGAGAAAGTCCGCATCAGCAAACTGTATGAGTTCGATGGTTTAAATAAAGTAGATGTCAGTGAAGCAAAGATCGGTTCCATCGTAGCCATCTCCGGTATTGCGGACATTCACATTGGAGATACCATCTGTTCTCCGGAAAATCCGGTAGCTATTCCGTTCCAGAAGATTTCCGAGCCGACTATCTCCATGAATTTCATCGTAAACGACAGTCCTCTCGCCGGTCAGGAAGGAAAATATGTCACTTCCCGTCATATCCGCGACAGACTGTTCCGTGAGTTAAATACCGATGTTTCTCTCCGTGTCGAAGAAACCGACAGCCCGGACAGCTTAAAAGTATCCGGCCGTGGTGAACTGCATCTGTCCGTCCTGATCGAGAATATGCGCCGTGAAGGATATGAATTTGCAGTCAGCAAAGCCGAGGTTCTCTATCACTACGATGAGAATGGCAAAAAACTTGAGCCAATGGAACTTGCTTACGTGGATGTACCGGATGAATTTACCGGCGCCGTCATCTCCAAACTGCAGCAGCGGAAAGGTGAACTTTTAAATATGGGTTCCATTGCCGGCGGTTATACCCGTCTGGAGTTCAAGATTCCTTCCCGTGGTCTGATCGGATATCGTGGGGAGTTCATGACCGACACCAAAGGAAACGGTATCATCAATACCATGTTTGACGGATATGAGCCATTCCGCGGTGAGATCGCTTACCGTTCTACCGGTTCCCTGATTGCATTTGAGACCGGTGAATCCGTAACTTACGGTCTGTTCTCCGCACAGGAGCGTGGTACGCTCTTTATCGGACCTGGCGAAAAAGTATATTCCGGTATGATCATCGGACAGAGTTCCAAAGCCGAAGATATTGAGTTAAATGTCTGCAAGAAAAAGCATCTGACCAATACACGTTCCTCTTCTGCAGATGAGGCACTGACTCTGGTTCCGCCTCGCAAATTAAGCTTAGAGCAGGCTCTTGACTTCATTGATACCGACGAGCTTCTTGAGGTAACTCCGGAAAGCCTGCGTATCCGCAAGAGAATTCTGGATCCTACGATGCGCAAGCGTGCTTCCATCGCCAAGAAAAATGCCATGAAATAAATAACAGGCAAAAACATACACTTACAATTACTCCACCTCCATGGTGGAGTAATTTTTTACAGGAGACGTTCCATGGATTTGAAGAATTTTACAAAACATTTGATTTATCAGAGTGCAAATACACAGATCCCGGATAACTTCAGCCGGTTTCAGATTCTGCATCCGGAATATTCGGCTCATGAAAGCGTTGTCAAAACCTATCCGCTTCCGGAAAATGAACATCTGTTTTCCCTGCTGTGGGATATTCATGACGGACATATGCTTTCTGCAACGATTCTGCCCTCCCAGCCCTCGTTCCTTTATGAAAAAGAGTTTACACCCGGCATGCGCACGCAGATGCACTCACACGAATATCTGGAATTGTTTTATATCATTGACGGAGAATACCGGCAGAAAATTCTGGGCAATGAATTTACTTTTCACCGGGGTGAAGTCTGCCTGATCGACAAAAACTGTCTGCATCAGGAAATCATGGAAGGAACTTCTGCCACACTTCTGTTTCTTGGCATTACCAATGTGATGTTTCAGGACATTATGAAACGGCAGATTACAACAGAGCGTATCAGCTCGTTCCTGAAGATGGCACTGATGGAACAGAAATCGCTCCAGCAATATCTGCATTTTCTCCCTCAGGCAGAGGAGGCAGTCTCACAGATGGATGAAACCATGACATCACTTCTTTTGGAATTACAGCGTCATGATGAGGCTTCTCCGATCATCTGTCGGGGACTTCTCCTGCGCATTTTTCGTATTTTAAATACACAATATGAATTTTCGCTGTCAAAAAAACTGCGACAGAAAATGAACTGGATTTTATATGAAGAAATTTCTGATTATATGAAGCAGCATATGAAAAACATTTCCATACGAATGCTCTGTGAAGAATTCCATTTTCAGGAAGATTATTTCAACCGGTTACTGAAAAACCGGACCGGAATGACTTATACGGAATATCTGCAGCATCTGCGTCTGCAGAAAGCCGAAGAACTGTTGCTGCACACCAGACTGACAATCGATGCGATTGCTGCCGAAGTCGGCTACAAAAACAAAGGATATTTCTACAAAATATTTACGGAACGGCACCGGATGACTCCGGCACAGTTCCGCAAAGAATCCTGTTGATATTTTATTTTATAAATCCCATTTCCAGTCACGGATCTCCGGCATATCAACACCATACTCATGAATGTACTGCTTGTGTTCTACAAGCTTGTCATTCATTTTCTGTGTCAGATAAGCGCCACGATTTCCTAACTGTGGAAGATGCTCAATTACGCTCTTTACCAGATGGAAACGGTCAATCTCATTCTGTACACGCATATCGAATGGTGTTGTGATGGTTCCTTCCTCCTGATATCCGTATACATGAATATTTCTGTTGGTACGACGATAGGTCAGCTCGTGGATCAGTGTATGATACCCATGGAATGCAAAGATGATTGGCTTATCTTTGGTGAACAGTGCATCGTACTCTGCATCTGTCAGACCATGCGGATGCTTGGTGCTTGGCTCAAGTTTCATCAGATCGACAACATTGATCACGCGAATCTTAATCTCCGGCATTGCCTTTCTTAAAATCGTAACTGCTGCTAATGTCTCCAGTGTCGGAGTATCTCCACAGCATGCCATAACCACATCAGGCTCCTGTCCCTGGTCGTTACTTGCCCACTCCCAGATGCCGATACCCTGTGTACAATGCTTTACTGCCTGTTCCATAGTCAGCCACTGCTGTCTCGGATGCTTGGATGTAACAAGCACATTCACATAATCGCGGCTTCTGATGCAGTGATCAAAGCAGGACAGCAGACAATTGGTATCCGGTGGCAGATAAAGACGTACCACATCTGCCTTCTTATTTGCAATATGATCTAAAAATCCCGGGTCCTGATGGGTAAATCCATTGTGATCCTGCTGCCATACATTGGATGTAAGAATCAGGTTCAGGGAAGCAATGGACTGTCTCCACGGAAGCTGATTACATACCTTTAACCACTTTGCATGCTGTGCACACATAGAATCTACCACACGGATAAATGCTTCATAACTTGCAAAGAATCCATGACGTCCTGTCAGAAGATATCCCTCTAACCATCCCTCACACATATGCTCACTTAACATAGAATCCATAACACGGCCATCTGTAGCAAGGAATTCATCGGAATCCAGTTTTTCATTGTTCCAGTCACGGTTTGTCTCCTCAAAGACTTTCATCAGACGGTTTGACATTGTCTCGTCCGGTCCGAAAATACGGAAGTTCTTGGAATCCTCATTCAGTTTGAAGATATCACGGACAAATCCGCCAAGTTCTACCATATCCTGTGCCTCAACGCTTCCCGGCGCCGGAACATCAAGTGCATAATCACGGAAATCTGGAAGTCTTAAGTCACGTAAGAGCTTACCACCGTTTGCATGTGGGTTAGAACCGATTCTGCGGTCTCCGGTCGGTGCAAGTGCTTTCAGTTCCGGAATCAGTTTTCCATTCTCATCAAACAATTCTTCCGGATGGTAGCTGAGTAACCACTCTTTTAACATTTCCAGATGCTCCGGTTTGTCCATCATGATCGGAACCTGATGCGCACGGAAAGATCCCTCGATCTGCTTTCCGTCTACAACCTTTGGTCCTGTCCATCCCTTTGGAGTACGAAGTACAATCATTGGCCACTTTGGTCTTGTGGTATCGTGGTTTTCTCTTGCATTCTTCTGGATCGCCTTGATTTCGTCCATAACGGTATCAAGTGTCTCTGCCATCTTGCGGTGCATGGTCATTGGATCATCGCCCTCTACAAAATATGGTTTCCATCCGCATCCATCAAAGAAATGCTCAAGTTCTTCATGAGAAATACGTGCAAGAATGGTTGGATTACTGATCTTATATCCATTCATATGAAGGATTGGAAGAACCGCTCCATCGCTCTCCGGATTTAAGAACTTATTACACTGCCATGAAGTTGCAAGAGGTCCGGTCTCGGACTCACCGTCTCCCACGATACAGGCAGCAATCAGATCCGGGTTATCAAATACCGCACCAAACGAATGTGCCAGGGAATATCCCAGCTCACCACCTTCGTTGATGGAACCCGGAGTTTCCGGAGCTACATGGCTGGAGATTCCTCCCGGGAAAGAGAACTGCTTACACAGTTTCTTCAGTCCATCCATATCTTCTCCGATATTTGGATATACCTCGCTATAGGTACCTTCCAGATAAGTATTGGCAACAAAGAAGTTTCCGCCGTGTCCCGGACCGGAAATTAAAATCATATCCTGATCATACTTTTTGATCACACGGTTTAAATGTACATAGACAAAGTTCTGTCCCGGTACGGTTCCCCAGTGACCAACAATCTTTTTCTTTACCTGATCTCTGGTAAGCGGCTCTCGAAGAAGTGGATTATCCAGCAGATATAACTGTGCGGCACCAAGGTAATTGGCTGCGCGCCAGTAGGCATCCATCTTCTTCAGGTAATCTTCGGTTAACGGCTGTTTTTCAACAACATCTGACATCCTGACTGTCCTCCTGTAAAATCATATTATCATTAGATGCCTATATTTTAGGAAATCCATCCATATTCCACAATTTCCTATTCCCATTAATTTCCCAAAAAGTTACCTGTTCCGACTTGTATTTCCTGTTGTTTACTTATTTTTTCATTTATTTCCATTAAAACCATAGCCAAAAGAAAGGATTATAAAATTTCACACACAGCGATTACAGTTTTCCGTATACCTCCATAGGGACATATGCCCGAATGGAAATTCCTTCCGGCACATACTCTTCTGAGACAAGTTCTCCCTTATTTCGTACAAGCTGCAATACACCTGCCTGCGCATAGGGAATCACGCGTTCAATATAAATTTTATCTTCTCTTAACATTTCCTGCAGCACATCTTTTACTGCATCCAGTCCGGCATTTTCCGTTGCGGAAATCTGAAGAACATGATCCGCACGAAAATCCTGCAGTGGGTCATCATCGGTTCTGATATCGATCTTATTAAAAAGCGTCAGAATTTTTTTATTTTTAACGCCAAGATGATCAAGTGTCTCATAGACGATATACATCTGCTTGTCGCGCTGCGGATTGGAAGCATCCACTACATGAATAATATAGTCCGCATATTTGGCTTCTTCCAGTGTACTTTTAAATGCCTCAATCAGATGATGCGGCAGTTTCCGTATAAAACCTACCGTATCCGTCAGCAGCACCTGCTGGTGTCCTTCCAGCTCCAGCATCCGTGTCGTCGGGTCCAGCGTTGCAAACAGTTTATCCTCCTCTAAAACCTCTGCGTCCGTCAGATGATTCAGGAGGGTGGATTTTCCGGCATTTGTATATCCGACAATTGCCACAACCGGAACTGCATTGCGCTCTCTTTTTGCTCTGGCAATTTCGCGGTGTTTGACCACTTCTTTTAATTCCCGGTTGAGCTGTGCAATCCTGTCATTGATCAGACGGCGGTCAATCTCAAGCTTTTTTTCTCCCGGTCCACGGGTACCGATTCCACCACCCAGACGGGACATGGATCTGCCAAGTCCGGTTAATCTGCTCAGGCGGTACTTCAGCTGAGCAAGTTCCACCTGAATTTTTCCCTCACTGGTTGTTGCACGGGCTGCAAAAATATCCAGTATGATAAGCGTCCGGTCCATCACCTTGGTATTTAACATCGTCTCCAGATTTTTTAACTGCGCAGGGGACAATTCATCATCACAGACAATTCCCGTTGCCCCCGTGTGCTCTAAAAGTTCTGCAATCTCTGCTACTTTTCCGGTTCCCACATAGGTTCCCGGATGGATCAGCTCCCGTTTCTGGATCAGCGTACCGGCAACCGATGCCCCCGCAGTCTTTACCAGTTCGGCAAGCTCAGCGAGCGAATCCTCTGCATCGTCTCCATCCTGCTCACTTACACCCACCAGAATAACTCTCTCTTTAAAATCTTCTAAAACAATTGGTTCACCCATTATCTAGTCTCCAAAAATGTATTCTCGTGTTTTGCTTCCTCATCATCCGGATAAGCCTTTAAATATTCCTTCATCATCTTTTTCGCGGAATCAAAGTCGCCACTGTACTCATATGCCGCAATGGCACTTTTCATGAGATTCTGCTTATTCGGCACTTTCTCCAGTTCCAGACCGGAATTAAAATAAGTCAGTGCATTCTTATAATTTCCATCCTGCATCTCCTGCATGCCAAGTTCATACAAATCATAGGATGTAGCCACTCCACTCTTTATATACTCCGCGATACATTTCTTTGCCTTGTCCGAATCTCCATTGGCATCATATGCAAGTCCCAGATAATACGATGCCAGCATCTGCTTATGTTCTTTTGCTTTTTCCAGATAACTGATGGCATCTTTGTTTTCACCGAGCAGATAACTGATTCTTCCTTTATACAGTTCGTCTTCCGGTTTATCCCCTTTGATCTCCATCGCAGCAGACAGATATTTCTGTCCCTCATCCTTTTTCTCGTGCCGGCTTAAAGACTCATAGATTCCAATGTAGATTTCATAATTTTTTTTGCCTTGCTGCACAGCACTCTCAAAATCTGCCCTGCCCTTTTTTTCTTCTCCCATATCCATATAAAGATCTCCACGCAGATAGTATGCGCGTGCATCTTTATTATATTTGATAATGGCATTATACGTTGCAAGTGCATCTTTTGTCTTTCCGTCCAGTGCCTGTGCTTTTGCCTTGTAAAAACAGATATCCAGTTCTTTCTCCCCGATATGTCCGATCGACTCTCCAAGCGCATTCTGAAATGCCTTGACCGCATCTTCATACTTTCCGCTCTCCATGCAGGTAATTCCATACTGCCGATAGGCATCCTGTTCCTTTGTATCTTTCGTTCCGCATCCAATCACAGACAGCGCAAACACTGTTGCAAGCAGCACGGAAATGATTCGCTTCTTCATGTTCTATTCTCTCTTTCTGAAAACTACTTTTAGCATGCCACCGCTATATTTACCCAGTTGTCACCGATCCGCGGTCCATGCTCCCGGTAATAAGTACCACCGTAGGTAAATTCGTCCGGTTCCACTGCATAGGGAAGTCTGATCCAACACTTGGCAAATGAACCATCCGTGCCATACTCCGGGGATCTTCATTCCTATATTTTACGGTATTTTCCGTACTTTTGCAATCATTTCAGAAAAAATGGGAACCGGACATCCGGTTCCCAGAAACAGCACTTATTCGCGCTGTGCTTTCCGCGCTTTTTTAAACTGATACATTTTTTCATCCGCATTATTGATACATTCATTGAGACTTTTTTCCCCGCAGAGAACTACCTCATATCCGATACTCGCTTCCACATCAAATTCAGCATGAAGACTTTTTGATATTTCATCCAATGCTTTTAAAAACGCTGCCTTTAAACTTTCAGCCTGCGCTTTTTCACATCCCGGAAGCAGTACAACAAACTCATCTCCACCGTACCGCATGGAAACGGCTTCCGGCGGAAATACTTTACGAATCCCATCTGCTATCCCACGAATTTCCAGATTCCCCATATCATGCCCAAACGTATCATTGATATATTTCAGATGATCCGCGTCAATGAACATAACCGTCACCGGTTTTTTTTGCAATCTGCATTTTTCATACAAAGGCTCTGCAAACTCCTGGTATGCCATACGGTTATACAACCCTGTAAGAGAATCCAGCACATACAACCGGGATAATTTTTCGTTTGCTTTTCGAAGCCTGAGTTTGCGATACAGATATTCCAGGGATTCCAGATACGTATTCATTGTTTCAAACAAGAACTGATTTTCAAGCATATAATCGCAGTCTGCCAGAACAACATACCCTACTTCCCGCTCCCGGAAATGCAGTGGTGCATACACATACAAGGAATATTCCTGCTCCATTCCCTTTTCACAGATCACGTGCATGGTATCCGGATATCCATCTGTAATATAAGAAGCCTCATCCATGGAATCGCTCAATGATTCCTCCACCAGATCCTGATTCATCCAGATACGCACGCCTTTACAACGCAGACCACAGACACATTTTGTAAAATACTGTGCCATCTGCTTATAATCTTCACACTCGATAAGATTGTGCTTTAATTCCATAATCTCATTGTGCAGATCAATTTCCCTCACTTCCTGAAAAATCCGGTCTTCAATATATTCACTCCTGCTTCTTACCTGTTCTGGTTTACAGCCACAACTATCCTGAAACAACATTTGTACAGGAACCGTTTTACAGTCAGCTGTTGTATTCTGCCCCCAGATCTGTACCAGAAGATCCATGGCTGCCTCAGCAATGACTTCTCTCTCGTATGACACCGTCGTAATCCGCGGTCTGTAATAAGACGCTTTATCAAAATTATCAAATCCTGTCACACAAAAATCAGCCGGAATTTTAAATCCTTCCTGCTGTGCCTGATGGCAGAGCCCCACCGCAATATTCTCATTTGCGCAGACAAAGGCATCCGGCAGCAGATGTTTTTCCTGAAAATGTATGAATGCACGGACACCGCTCTCCACTTCATAGCTTTCATTCCAGATTCTGTCATTTTCAAGCGGAATTCCATATCTTTGCAGGACATCTTCATAAGCCTGCCGACGCAAAAGATTTTCCTGGCTGTCTGCCGGTCCTCCCACATAGTTTAATGTTTTGCAGGAATGAGCCACTATCAGATGCTCCACCATCTGTTCCATTGTTGCGTAATTGTCCAGTCCTGCATGATACAATCCCGGAATTTTTTCAAGCAGCGATACTGCCGGTACCCCGGACTCCTGAATAATCCGTATGATCTGCTGCCTCTTTTTCTGATTCAGCATATTCGTAACTTCCAGAATAATACCATCAAACTGTGACAAATCCGGCAGATGGATGATATTGTATTCTCCTGCATTGAATTTTTCATCCCTGCTGAAATTTCCGAAACTGTGAAATACCGAAATTTCTATATCCAGCTCATGTTCTTTGATGTAATTCCTGCATCCCCGAATCCAGACATATGTAATATGTCTGCGCCATCCGTCTGCAATAATTGCAATTTTTCGTTTCATACCTTCTCCATCTGTGTCCTTTATTAAATAAAGTGTTCTGCTTCTTCACTGAGTACATCAGCTATTTTTTTATTATGCATGATTTGGCTGGAAATGTGTGAAATTTCTTCGGAAAGCGTGGCTGTATTTTTTGCAGCAAGATTAATACCTTCAGAGCCTTCTTCTACCGCCCTCTGAATCTGTGAAATATATTCCATTACTGACTCCGTGCGCTGTTTTAAATCTGCCGCCATCTGATGAAACTTCTCAACCACTTCATTAATATAGACTGCATCATCATTATACTGTGCCCCAGCGCACACAAAATTGTCATAATCCGGAAGTATATTCTGTTCCATATAAGTTACCAGCGCGTTAGCATTTTTTATCAATTCCTGCACGGTTCCAATCACGGTACTATTGATGGACTGGATATTAACCGCTGCGTCCCTGCTGGATTCCGATAATTTACCAATTTCAGAGGCAACTACTGCAAAACCACGTCCTGCTTCCCCTGCACGTGCTGCCTCAATGGATGCATTTAATGCAAGCAGATTGGTCTGATCTGCAATATTTAAAATATCATTAGTAAGTTCACTGACTTTTTCTACTTTTTTACTTTCCTCAATTGTTGTTTGCAGTTTTCCGATAATATCAGTGACAATTTCTCCCGTATTTTTTTTATTTAAAATTGCATCATTTTTGAGTTTATCCGCGTTCTGATCCATCGTATCTGAATAGGATAAAAGACCATCCGATTTTTCCGAAAGTTCTTTCGTACGATCTTCCACTTCTTTCATATTTTTTGTAATCCCGGAAACCATATCTGCAACGGAAATCATGGATGCCGATAATTCTTCCATGGCAGCGGAAATATCATCCGAATTTTCGTTTGAACTACGTACCTTGTCATCCACCTCCCGGATAATCTGGTTCATACGCAAAGAACTGTCTGTAATCCGTCCCATAACATTTTGAAGCGTATCAATAAATGCATTTACATTCCTTCCGACTTTACCAATCTCATCTTTTCCTGAAATCTCTAATCTTACAGAAAGATCTCCCTGATTTTTTTCAATATCTGCCACCATTTTCTGCAATGTCTGACCGATATAGTGCATCGGTGCTACAATCCCTTTCAGACAAATCCAAAGAGAAAACAAAATCATAAGCATTGAAACTGCAACGAATACAATAGCAGAATTTCTTGAAAATTCATATGCTGCCTGCTGTGCTTGTAATGAATCATTCATTGCCTGTTTCCGCATAGCAATCAGACTGCTGATTTTCTTTGCAAGATAATCTTCTGAAGGTTTCTGTATCACATTGATTGCCTCCGTTGCACCATCCGCATCGCCTTTTGAACTTGCGGTAAGGACCTGTTCCATTCCTTCTTTATACTTTTTAAAGCGATTTTGTAATGCCCCGAAATATTCTTTTTCCCGCGCTGTTTTTTTCTGTTTTTTATACTGTTTAAAATAACTATCCATAGATTCCAGCTTTTCATGGATGGATGTGGCAAAGATTTCTTTGGAAATAGAATTTTCCGCATCACAGTGTCCATACATATTTTTCCCCATGGATTCCAGCTCGGATGACATATCCATCAATAGTTCAATACTCTTCGAACAATCCTGCGAAATTACAACCCCCGCCTGCAACAGCCTTTTCGAATTTACAAGACTTGAAATACTTGCCAAAAGAATAACAATTCCCAAAATACTAATTGGCAGCATAACCTTTACTTTAATACTGATCTGATTCAACCACTTCATAGGTATTTCCTCTCTTTCTGCCTAAATTAATGGGATAATTCCGGATGCAATTGCTCCATCTTTTTATAAAAATCGTCCATTCCCTGCGCAAGTGAAATTTTACCTTCAAAATACGGATGCAGACACTGTTGAATCTGCTCATTGCAGTCCTTATCATAATCTGATATATTACTCATATCAATTTTCTTTGCAGACTCTGCAAAAAGTGCAATATGATTTTGTCCACCAAGGAAATCCGACTGATAGTCACTTTTTGCAATCTCATCCATTGCTTTCTTATTATTGGTATAGTCCTGCGTATCCAATGTAATCTGCTTCATGGTTTTGGTATCACACGTCAGACGCTTCATCAAATCCCTGATAAAAGGAATATTATCGGTTCCCTGCGCCGCACACATCCATGTACCGCCCCAGTAATATGCCTGTGGACCTTCACACACGGCATAATCTCCGTAAATTCCATTTCCTTTTTCTGCGGGTTTACTACTGTCTGCCAATGCATTTCCCATCAGAGTAAAATTAATACCCCAGGTCGAATAGAAAAAGCCAAAAACATTCCCATCCGGTCCCTGATCCTGCGTCCACTGCGGACTCCACAGTGTGGTATGATTGTTATAATCTTTTTGAGCATATTCCTTCGTCTGACGAATCCACTTCTTGATATTTTCATCTATAACAATCTTGTTACCGACCACCCAGGGATGTGAGACATTGTTGGAAAATGCCCGATAGGAATCATCATATCCCGATAACATTTTATATCCGGCGGCATTCATCTTCTGTGCAACCTGATCAAACTTATCCCAATCCTTCAGTTGCTTTTGTACCTGATCCGGATCGTCTGTACCCAATACCTTTTTTGCAATGGACCTGCGATACGCAAACAACCCCGGCGTTGCCTGCCAAGTCACTCCCTTTTGTATTCCATTTTCCGATACAATTTTCTTTGTATAATCATATTGCTGCTTCAGATCCTCATCGGTCAGTCCCACTGTTTTTTTTACATCAATGGAATTATCTGACTTTACATATTTTGATGCGTAATCTGCCTCAATTAAAAACAAATCCACTTTGTCATCATCAATACATGTATTCTGCTCTTTTAATGCTTCATCCAGATTGATCTGATAAGCATTATTATCACTGGAAATTATGACAAAGTTCACTTCAACATCGTGTTTTTTAGCAAGATCTGATGCATATTTGTCATAAATTTCCTTAAACTCATCATTCCAGCAATAAATATTTACAACCTGTCCTTCCTTACGCCCGGTATTTTTTTTCTGTCCGTTTTCTCCCGTACATCCACTTAATAATGCCGCACATATGACAATTGCCGCTACCTGTTTCCAACTCTTCTTTCTCATTCAAATGTCTCCTTTTGTTACTCCTCTTCTCCCCCCAATATGCAGAAAAACGCCATGACACGCCCCCTGTCGTAAAAATGGATTCTGTCATGGTGTCTTTTCTGTTTTCTTTTTAAACTATCTTTCTGGTACTACTCTGTGATCTTCTCAAGAGAGAAATTCGTCAGCGTAATGTCTGAAGCTGGTGTATTTTTACCACTGATTTTTCCCATGGAAATAAACATTTTCGAATCATTATCTGTGTCCTCCGGCATCAGAAATTCACAACTAACTTCCTTTTCCTCTGCTTCCGCCAGAAAAATATCTTCTCCGCCATACCACTTATTGCAATTGTTATCCATTAAGCCGAGTTTTATGGTTCGTGCTTTCGTCGAAGTGACTTTGAATTTTACACGATATTTACATCCTTTTTCAAGTGTAAATCCATGCTGATTAAGCTGAACATCCCAGTCCTTTTCGCCCGGATTTTTCACCTGAAACACAATACCGCCATGAGTAACTACTGTTGTTGCCGTCTGACCACCCTGACCATCATTTGTATTAATGCCCCATCCACTCGTTCCATCCGAAAAATCTCCATTGGTCAGCAGATTCTTTCCGGTTTCCTCCGGCTTGATCTCCGGTGCCTTTATCTTTTCCAGCACAATGTCATCCATACAGATTCTGTGCTGCTGTGTGATCTGTTCTCCACCGACTGCACCCATGGCAATATTAAAGATCGTTTCCGGATCTGTATCCTCTTTCATCTGAAACTCTTTCGTGATCGTCTGATATTCGTCGGTCAGATCTACGGTTTCCTGGCAGTATGGAGTCCAGTCCTCATTTCCATCTGCATCCTTATGGGTGCTTCCATCTCTCTGCAACGCATAAGACACTTTACGGTCGATAGAAGATTTCATTTTCAGGGAGAGTCGATACCATTGTCCCTGTTCGAGTTTTACCCCTGTCTGCTTTAACTGGATATGCCAGTCAGCTTCTCCGGTATCGTTAATTGTGAAATCTGCCGCATTGTCTTCGTTTAAGGAGTCAACAACATACGTTACATTGGATGGTGTATAGCAATAGACTTCAAAACCTGCCATGCCTGCATTAAAACTTCCGTTTTTGATCAGACTATCCTCATCAATCCGCACATCGTCGAGATATACGGTTGTCCCCAGCCCGAGATCAAAGGAAATATTCTTATCTGTCAGATCCGCTGCCGTATGAAAGGAAAAACTGTAATTTTTCTTTTCATTGGTAAGTTCTGCCTGAAATTCCTGTCCGGCAACATGTACTGTCATAGTTTCTGCTTCGTTTGCCTGAGCCGAAAAACTGAGCACATATTCTGTATCCTCGCTCAGAGCAAGCCCCTGCTGTCCTGCTGTTACCACAGTTCCTTTTGGGCTTACCACTTTCAGACGGCGTCCATCTTCCAGACCGGTTACCTCTGTGGTTGCATTTTCCGGTTTCGTGATGTCCCAGTAACCCAGACGGTTCTTCCCTTCCTGGAAGGAACCGTTGTAGACATAATTTCCGTCTGCAAGCACTTTCTTTGTGGTGTCTTCTTTGATTTCTTCATATCCGGTCTTTTCAATGCGTACATTGGAAAGGTGCACTGCTGCTGTAGAAGCAGCATTTCCCAGATTAAATTCCAGACGTCCGTTGGCATCATCGGAACCTGTCATCTGAAACACATAAGTATATGTCGTTTTCTGTGTTCCAAGTTCCACTTTTGTATCCTTCCAATACCTCGTATAATTATGATCCGGTCCGGAAATATCTGCAATCATTGTACGCGCCTCATCCGCATAAGCATCAAAGGTTACTTTATATGTTCCGCCTTTTTGTAACGGCACATCCGGCTGTACCAGCTGAATGCTGTAATCTGCGGTTCCCATATTTACTGTAGAAATAACCATCTCATGATTCTTAATTTCTGCTTTTCCATCACCATCTAAAGTGGTAAGAAATTTCCAGTTTTTGTCATCACTTAAATTCTCTGCTATGGAGAAATCACCGTTGTTAATATAATTTCCCGTTGTATCCGGCTCTCTTAAAATAACATTCTTTACCGGTTTTTCCACATTTTCGTCATAACTGTCTTTCTGATATACTTTCACATAATCCACTGCAAACTGCTGATCGGCATAGGTGGTCGAATCATCCGGATACCCTACCCAGCTGCCACCGACCGCCAGATTCAAAATCATATAAAACGGCTGATCAAACGGTGCCGGATAAGCCACTTCTCCCTGCCCGCTCTTTGCAGAAAACCAGTCGGACTCTTCATGAAATTTCACACCATCAATATACCAGGTAATCTTTCCTGGCTCCCAGTCACAGGCATATGTATGATACTGATCTGCAAAATTATTTTTTACATCTACCGTACAGGTTCCCTGACTCTGATCATGCGGTTCTCCGTAATGAATGGTACCATATGCTTTATTTGTTTCCTGCCCCATCACTTCCATGATGTCGATCTCACCGCATTTTGGCCACTGTCCATACAGATTTTCGTCCGTCGGCATCATCCAGAATGCCGGCAGATAACCTTTTCCGGTCGGAACTTTTGCACGGCACTCAAAATATCCATACTTAAAATCATGTTTTCCCTGTGTATTAATACGACCGGACGTGTAGCTTCTGGTTCCGTCTGCATTCACCGTTTCCACCGGCTTGATCAGCAGTTTTCCGTCTTTGACCTGAATATTTTTGTCAGAATCCACATATTCCTGCCACTCACTGTTGACCCAGCCTTTTTCATGCAGTTCCACATTCCAGTCTGCACGGTTTAAAAAATTTCCGTCAAAGTTGTCCTGCCACTTCAGTTGATAGCCCTGTTTTAAGAGATCCGCTTCGGTCAGCTTTGAAGGTGTCTCAACTGTTGTTCCACCAGAAGAATTGCCCGAAGAAGAACTGCCGGAAGAAGCATTTCCGTCCGAGGTATCGTCTGTTTTCTGGTCTTTTCCATCCGTCTTGTCTTCTCCGGAAGTGTCTTCTTTCTTTCCCTTCGGAGTTATGGTGCAGGATTCACCGGATTCCACTTTCAGCGTTGTTCCATCCGCAATTTTTACAGATATTGCTTTCTTTGTCTGATTATCCACCTGTGCCTGTACATTTTTTGTACACGTTATGGATGATTTTTCCGCACCTTTTTTGAGCACAATGTTCACATCTTTCTTTGCGGTTATTTTCGCCGGTGCTGCCAGAATCATCGAAACGTCTTCGGCATTTACAACAACCGGCACTGCCTTTTTATGGTTTCCGGAAAAGGAAACACTTTTTGCATTCTGTACCGTCACTTTCTTTATGGTACCATTGTTCTTGATCGCAACCGTTCCCTTACTGTTTACAACAATTTCTTTGACGGTACCATTATTTACAACGGCTGCCTTTTTTCCGACCACCCGAATGGTCACTTTATAAGTTCCCTTTGGAATCGTAATCTTTACGTTTTTCCCTGCTTTTACGGTAATGACCGCATTCTTCCCTTTTACGGTTTTTAATGCCTGATTCAGCTGCTTTTGAGAAGAAACGGCAAGCGTTTTACCGCCTGCCGCCTGTACCGGTGTCGCCGGTACGGTACTCATTACCATGGCAGCGGCAATTGCTGCCGCTCCCACCTGTTTCCATAATGTTTTGTTTTTCACTGTAAAAACCCCTTTCTTTTTCTATTATCCTTTTACGCTTCCCAGAGCAACCCCCTGTACAATATGCTTGGAAAGAATCAGATACACAACGATAACCGGCAGGATCGAGAATGTAATCATGACATATACCTGCCCCATATCAAACTTCAGCCAGTCTGCACCACGCAGCTGCGCGATCAGAATCGGAAGTGTCTTTTTCTTGTCATCATGCAGCACAAGTGCCGGTGTAAAGTAATTGTTCCAGCTGCTGACGAAACTGAAAATTGCCTGTACGGCGATCGCCGGCTTCATCAACGGCAGAACGATGCTGTTGAACGTACGAAACTCTCCGGAACCATCAATACGTGCAGCTTCTATCAGCGAAAGCGGAAGCGCACTCTCCATGTACTGTTTCATGTAAAAGAACGTAACCGGAGATGCAATGGCCGGAACAATCAGTGGAATAAAGGAATCCATCAGTCCCATGCCTGTAATCAGTTTGATAAATCCGAGTGCCGTAACCTGTGTCGGAATCATCATAATCATCAGAATAAACGGATAAATAAATTTCTTTAATTTAAAATCGTATGCATGAATGGCATATGCAGTCATGGTAGAAAAATATACACACAAAACTGCGGTTGCTGCTGCAATGATCAGACTGTTAAACATGCCCGACCAGATCGGCAGTGTTCCATGTACCAGATTGTTCCAGTTTGTCAGCAAATGATCGCTCGGCAATGCCGTAAACCCTGCTTTCAGCTCACCTTTAGAACGCGTCGCATTGATAAACATGATATAAAACCAGAACAGGCAGAAAAATGAAATTATAATTAAAACAATATACGCGATGGCACGTCTGGCATGAATACCAAGTCCGCCTTCCACATCTTTCTTACTTTTTGCCATCACAATCACCCCTTTCTCTTATCGTTTCCGGATACTTTAAATACAAGCAGACTCAAAAGACTTGTAATAATAAACAGTACCACGGAAAGTGCTCCTGCCATACCATAATTCTTGCTGTACAGATGCTTGTTCAGATACATGATCAGTGTCATGGTAGAACGCATCGGATTTCCGGTTCCGTTTGTCAGAATCTGTGGCACGTCAAAAAGCTGTAATCCACCGATCAGTGAAGTAATCACTACATAAATCAGAATCGGGCGAAGCAGAGGCAGTGTAATCTTAAAAAATACCTGTGTGGAAGTTGCTCCATCCACTTCTGCCGCTTCAAATAAAGAAGTATCAATTCCCATCATTCCGGCCATCAGAAGAATGGTTGTATTTCCGAACCACATCAGGCAGTTCATCAGTGCAATCAGGCCTCTGGCACTTCCGGTATGGGATAAAAATTTATATGGTTCTGAGATAAATCCAATCTGCATCAAAAGAGAGTTAATCGGACCTGCATCTGAAAACAGTGTAAAAAACAACATGGAAAATGCAGATGCCATAATCAGATTTGGCAGGTAGATCACGGTCTTAAAAAAACGTGATCCTTTCAATCGCAGGCGTACATCGGAGAACCATGCGCCCAGCAGGAGTGAAAAAAAGATCTGCGGAATAAAACACATAATCCAGAGGATCATTGTATTTTTAAAATAAATCCACACGTCTCCACTTTTGAATAACTCTCTGTAATTATCTAAACCTACAAATGTCGGTCCAACCTGGTTGAGACCGGACATATAATTTTCGAAAAAACTGTTATAAATTGTGCTGATCAATGGTATCAGCTGAAAAACGACATATACAACAATAAACGGGATCAGAAAAATGTAGCCCCATTTGTTGTAACGAACGACCTTTCCTTTACTCTTATTCATATTTCTACCTCCGCGGTATTGGCGGTCGTCCCGCCGGAGCCATAATATGGGAGAGGTGACTCCGGCTTCAGACCTTATGTGTAACAAAAATTAGTAAGTAAGCTCTGGATATTTCTCGGTAACACCTTTGTAGAATAACTCTAATGCTTCGTCCTTGGTTGCCTTTCCTTCAAAGTAATTCTTCATTGCTTTCTGGAACTCTTCGTTGCAGCCCTGGTCATATGCGGAAATGTTGCTCAGATCCAGTGTCTCAACACCTGCGCAGTACATAGACAGTGGGTTCTGTCCTCCAAGGATCTTGCTGCTATATTCTTTTCCGTCTTTTGCCTTAATCGATCCGTCTGCCAGTCCGTTCATAACGGTATTGTTGTTTACGAAATCATCATCATCTAAAACAATGTCTTTCATGACGTCATCATCGGTTGTCATCTTTAACATAATGTCTTTTACAAGACTTGCATTATCTGTATCCTGTGCTGCGCAGATCCATGTACCGCCCCAGAAGAATCCCTGTGGTCCCTGGGCTGCACCCCATCCGCCGTTGTAACCGATAGATCCTTCGGTATCAGCTGCCATAGAGAAGTTTACAAGCCATGCCGGTCCAAAGTAGCAGAATACTTTTCCGTCCGGATAAAATCCCTTTGACCAGTCATCGGACCACATATCAAAGGTTCCTGCCTCTTTTGCATCTACAAGTTTCTTGGAATCGTCCACCCATTTCATGATATTGTCATCTACCTGTACTTTTCCGTCTTCTACCCACTTGCTTGAGACATTGTTGGAGTATACACGGTATGTATCATTTACAGATGAAATCATCTTGTAACCTTTTGCCTGCATTTTTGCAGCAGTATCATTGAAAGTATCCCAGTCACATACATAATTCTGTACTTCATCCGGATCATCGGTTCCCAGTACATCCTTTGCAGCCTCTCTGTTATAGAAAAGAACACCTGGACATCCCTGCCATGAAACTCCTTTTAACACTCCCTTGGAATCGGTTACGATATCCTTTGTGTACTGATACTGCTTGGAAAGATCCGCATCGGTAATTCCAAGATCTTTTACCGGTGCTGTGTAATCCGTATCTACATACTTTAATGCGTTGTCCGCTTCTACCAGAAAAATATCAATCTTATCATCTGCCGGAGCATCCTGCTGATTTAACAGTGCTGCATCCAGGTTGTTCTGATATGCATTGTCATCACTCGGTGTGATGTTCCATACAACATCCACATCTCCGATTTTTCCGTGTGTTGCATCCACTTCCTTGTAATCCGGATAGTGTGCGGTAATACGGCTCTTGAACTCCTCGTTCCAGCAGTAAATATTTAATACCTTTCCATCATCTTTCAGATTTGATGAAGCACTTTCTGTTGCGTTTGACGCATCCCCCTTGGATGTATCTGACGGTGTACCGGAATCACTTCCTTTTCCGCAACCTGCAAGCATTCCTGCTACCATGGCTGCACATAATAATGCACTGACTGCTTTCTTTTTCATAGTAAATTTCCTCCTTTTCTTTTCTGCCTTAAGCATGGTTTTATTATAGAGTTTTCCAATGGGTTCTGATACAAAAATGCTTGCAAATATATCAGATTCATGACATAATCTACAGATATAAACAGGAGGTCTTGCCATGCTGAAAAATCAATGGAGCAAAAAAGAAATCGAAGACAGCGAATACGAAATCCATCATCGTGCACTTTCCGAGGAATATTCCTTTTTTGAAGCCGTAAAAGACGGAAACATCGAAGCAGTCAGTAAAAATTTAAAGGAAGAAGCGTTTACCAATCCCGAAGGCATGGGAATTCTTTCCAAAAATCCCCTGACAAACTTAAAATATCATTTTGTTATTACCGTTGCACTGGTCACACGGTATTGCATTGACGGCGGCATGGAAACAGAGCAGGCCTACCGTCTGAGCGACTTTTACATTATTCACATGGATGCCTGCAGCACCATTCAGGAAATATCAGATCTGCATCATGAGATGGCTCTTGACTTCACCGGAAAAATGCGCCTTCTGCAGAAGAATACCGCATTATCCAAACCGGTTGCACAGTGTATTGATTATATCTATGCCCACATCAGTGCAAGAATCACCGTGGAAGATCTTGCGGTCTACACCAATTTGTCTGCCAGCTATCTGTCCCGGTTGTTTAAGCAGAACCTCGGTGTGTCGATCAGTGATTATATCCGCGAAAAAAAAATCGAAAAAGCGCAGAATCTTCTGCGCTTTTCCGATTTTACCTACATTCAGATTGCAAACTATTTATCATTTTCTTCCCAGAGTCATTTTATCCAGACATTCCAGCACTATGTCGGTATGACCCCAAAACAATACCGCAGTTCCAAGTACAAAAGCACATGGTAAAATTCTGCTATCCCAGAACGATCCGAAGTGTATGGTTTTCTTTTCCTTCAAGTACGGCAAACGGAATGCAGATGCCTGTATTTGTTTCTCCGGCATACCGCTGACCATCCAGCCATACTTCCGTGATCCGGTAATCCCCATATTCTTTCTTTTGTGGATTCTGGTAAACCACTGCGTATGTCTGTCCACGGAATGGGAACTGTGCCGAATAATTGCCACTTTCGTCAAACTGCCGCAACAGAATTTTGGGTTCTAGTACCAGATCTCCCCATTCTCCGCGGAATCCAAAAATCTGTGTAACCATTGTCATCATATACCAGCTGGCTGCCCCGGTCAGATACGGATATTTGCCTTTTCCGTCCGCATCAAAATATTCCGGAATTCCCGGATACATCAGGCTCACCGGTGTGTTCATGGCCTGTTCGAGCAGAGTGTACAATGCCCTATATCCTTCCTTTACAAAACCTCTCTGATACAATGCATTTGCATACATCACCGTCATATGGGAAAAAACCGCACCATTTTCTTTTTCGCCATAAGCAAATCCAAACATTCGTCCCAGATCAAATTTTTCTTCCTTAAAATCCGTGTTCAGCCGGTAGCCTCCCACCTCTTTTTTATACAGATACAGGTCTGCACTTTTTATAATCGCAGCGGTCTGTGCATCATCTGCGACATTTCCCATAACAGAAAATACCTGACCGGTCAGCATCATACGGACATGATCATCCCTTTTGCCTTCCACCGGTCTGCCGTGATTATCATAATATCCGTTAAACCAGCCATTTCCGTTTTCATCCGTTACCCATTCCTGCGTACGGATCAATCCGGTATACCAGTCAGCACGCTCCCGCAGATTCTGCACCAGAGTACTGATATCCACAGAAATCTGTTCTCCAGAAATATTATGCACACACTGACTCACATAATTGTTTAAAACAACATTCCGTTTTTCTGCCGAATCATACGATGTGCGGTTCTGTCTGATCAGAATTTCCATCTCTTTTGCCAATGTAACCTCTTTCTTTCCGCTTGCCGCTTCGTATTTTTCAAGGGTATCTGCCAAATCACGGAGATTTCCGATATACGCACAGGTAAAAGCCACGCTTTCTCCTTTTTCCGCTGCCATATCCAGTGCATCATTCCAGTCAGCACCGCGAAGACGCATCATTCCATGTTCTCCCGCCTCGTAGAAAGCGCACAGATTCTGCAAAAGCAGATGTTCTAAAACCGTGCCCTCGTAAATATTGCCATTTACATCTTTCTGGCGCATCCCATATGCCGGTGTCCACTCTGCGTCCCCGGCAGTTCCACGCTTTGCCTGCGGGTCCTTAAAATACGCCACTTTCTGATCCAGAATATCCAGATCTCCCGTCTGGTTCAGATACAATTTTGTGGTAACAAACGGCCAGTACGCATGATCCATCCAGACTCTTGTAATATTGTTGCGGTCTGCAACAAATTCTCCCGGCTTATCCCCGATAATTGTCGCATTGGTCCCGTCAAAACGGACACCCGCAAAGCTGTTTAAAATCATGGAGCGAACTTCCTTCGGGTCGAGAATCAGAAGGGAGAGACAATCCTGCCACAGATCACGCCAGCCCCTGCCGCCTCTGCCATAATCATGGTACGGCAAAAACGAACATCCGTAGATTCTGCGAAGAACCGGCTGGAAACAGATCCATTTCAGATAACTGTCTTCTTTGGGGTTTCCGGTTTCAAAGGAAATATTGACCAGCCCATTCCAGTAATTTTTTGCCTGTTCAAAGGCAGCATCTGCCTGTTCGGTCGTGCAAAACATTTCTGCTGCCTGTTCTGCCAGCTTCAGATCCTCTGTCATGCCACCAAGCAGAATATAATCGACATGTGCTCCTGCTGCAAGGGTAATCTCCGGAAATGCCATCGCCCCCATTGCTTCTTTTCCATCCACGGTACAACCGGCCGGACAGCCTTTTTCTTTATTTTTAAGCGCATCCGGTGCCAGAAATGTTCCGGTTTCTCCGATAAACGATTCCACCGTTGGGAAGAACGATTCCGGTTTTGTTCCATCTCCCTGACTGCCCATCTCAAAATAAATCATATGATTTTTCTGATGTCCGCGTTCATCAAATGACAATACCGGTTTACAGATCACGCCGCGTCCGGTAGTACGGATCCGGTGAAGCAGGGAAGTTACATGGCGGTGATCGCGCAGATTATCCGCGCTTCTGCCGTAAATTGGGATAGCAGAAGTCACGCGCACACACATATCCATATCCGATTTATTGGTAACGCGCACCTGCATCAGTTCTGCCGGTACTCCAAGCGGAGCAAAGATCCGCACGGCTGCCTCGATTTTCTGTTCTTTTAATTCCCGCTTCGTCTCCTGCCACATAAATCCGGCATCGAATGTCACTTCCTCCTCTTTTCCAAGGAAATGTGCATATTCTGCCTGCGCCGAAACTCCGGTCAGTGACACATGTTCCTTCCGGTTGATTGTACACCAGACATTGCGGGTACTTCTGTTATTGTGCAGATTTTCGATGCTCACCGGTTCCAGCAGAAAATGGTTCTGATCCAGCTTACAATCGCCGCCGAAGGTCTGCGTCACGCTGCTTTTGATTCCCTCTTCATTTGCCACCGGAAAATTGAGCTGTGTTTTTTCAACCATATGACGGATTTGAAATTCTCCGTTTTTTCCTGTAAACTGCATATCGTTTTTCATAACTTCTCCCTTCTATGCCATCACAAGGCGTACCTTCGTCTGATCGGTCATTTTTTCTACCGGAATGTAGTTGTCTTCCATCTTTTCCTCATTCACGTACAACGCTTTGCATCCACTCTGTACATGCTCTGGATTTTCTACCACAATATGAAGATGTTTTCCCCGGAAATCCTTCTCAATGGTAAACTGATCCCAGTCCGCCGGAATGGATGGTGCAATACGAAGTCCTCCAAAGTCCGGACGCATGCCAAGGATTCCTTCCACACATCCTACCATTACAGTGGAAGCAGTTCCGGTCAGCCAGTGCACATGGGAACGACCAAAATGCGGGCTGTCTTTTCCTTCCGTAAACTGTCCATAACAGTATGGCTCCAGTTTCCGGATCTCAGCACGATCGTTCTGTGCAGACGGTGCATTTTCCATAAAATAGGTAAATGCCTGATCCCCATGCCCCAGCAATGCTTCTGCCAGAATCAGCCATCCCTGCGACTGGGAAAAGATACCGGCATTTTCTTTTGTACCGGGATTGTAAATCACAGCCAGTGCTCCGTCAAATGCATGCAGATGATATGGTGGGTCCATCAGAATCGCTCCATACTCTGTGTTTAACCGCTTTCTTACATTTTCCATGGAAAGTTCTGCCTGCTGCTTTGTTGCCAGTCCACTGATCACAGCCCAGCTCTGTGGATTCAGCCACATATTTGCTTCCGGATCCGTGCGTTTTCCAATCACCTCTCCGGCTTCCGTAAATCCACGGATAAAACGATCCTCATTCCAGCAGAGATTGTTAATTAATGTTCCAAGTTTTTTCTGTTCTTCTTCCAGATAATCCATATATGCCTGATCTTCTTTGTATGCGGCAAACTGTTTTAAAATCGTCATTGCATAATAAAACTGCAGTGCAACAAACGAGGACTCTCCATTTTTGCCCAGACGCAGACAGTCATTCCAGTCCGCATAAAGTCCTGCCGGAAGTCCGTGCGGTCCCAGATGATTCACAGAAAACGCAAGTGCTCTCTTCAAGTGCTCGTATACAGTGGCTTCATCTTTATTGGCAAACGGAATCACTTCATCGATAAATGCCAGATTTCCGGACTCCGCAATATATTTATATACCGTTGGAAACAGCCACAGAGCATCATCCGCACGATATGCCGGATGCCCGGTTTCCTGTACATAGGAAGCATCATCCGGCGTATCCTCATGTCCGGCATTGTGTGTAAATTTGACAAGCGGAAGTCCTCCTCCGTTATCCACCTGTGCCGAAAGCATAAACCGGATCTTTTCGAGTGCCATCTCCGGTGCAAGATGAATCACACCCTGAATATCCTGCACGGTATCGCGGTATCCGTAACCGTTTCGCAGACCACAGTAGAAAAACGACGCCGCACGTGACCAGATGAATGTCATAAAACAGTTGTATGCGTTCCAGGTATTGATCATGGTATCAAATTCCCTGCTTGGTGTATGTACCTGAAAATGTTCCAGTTTTTCATGCCAGTAGCCCGTCAGTTCTTTCAGTTCCATCTCACACTGTGCTGCCACATCTGCATAGCGGTTACAGATTGCTTCTGCTTCCTCATGTTCTTTCATTCCGACAAGAAATGCAATTTCCTTTGTTTCTCCCGGTTTCAGAAGCATCTGAGCTGCCAGTGCTCCGCACCCGTTTTCGTTGTAGCACATTTCCCCGGATAATTTTCCGTTTTCCACCCCCACCGGATTATGATATCCGTGATAGCGTCCAAGAAACGATTCTTTATCTCCACAGTAACTGTCCACCGGTGCACCGGTCAGTGCAAAGAAACGGGAGATTGCAAGCTTGTTATCCACTTCCTCTCCTTCTTTCACCCAGTCCAGATTACCGTGAATAATATGCCGGATACGGTTTGTCTCAAATACCGTACTCGTGATGAACTGGGAATACTGCAGATTTACCTGATCCTGTTCATAATTATTGTTGTTGGTAAATTCCGCATAACCGGTGATGGTCAGGTTTCTTTCACACGCTGACGCATTGGTCACTTTCAGATGCCAGACCTCATATGTCTGATTCAACGGCACATAATAACATACTTCAGAATGGATTCCACTGTAATCTGCAAGCATCTTTGTGTATGCTGTTCCATGATGACACTCACTTTTATAACTTTCCAGATCTTTTCCTACCGGCTGCCAGGATGCAGACCAGTAGTCTTTGCTCTCATTATCCCGCAGATAAATATAGCGTCCCGGCTGATCAAACTGGTTAAAAATATAACGCAGGATTCTTCCGTTTGCACCAGATCTGGCAAAACTGTATCCTCCTGCATTATTTGAAATCAGCGCACCATACTCCGGTGACCCCAGATAATTCGCCCACGGCGCTGGTGTATCCGGGCGTGTGATTACATACTCTCTTTTCTCATCATCAAAATATCCAAAATTCATGTGAAACCTCCAACCTTTCAATTTTCAAGCCTTTTACCCTATTGTAACGGATTCACAAATTTATGAATATCAGAATCACAGGATTTATACCAGATTCATGACATAAAAAGAGTGCCGGAATTTTCCGACACTCTGTGTTTCTTTTAGATATGAAAATACCCGATTCCTTTTACCAGTTTATCAGAAATCTCACGCAGCTGCTCGGCACTTACATATACCTGCTGGAACGTTTCTACAACTTCCTGTGTTCCATCGTAGGTTTTTTTCGTGCTTTCCACATTTTCTTCCGCAATTCCGGACAATTCCCCAACTGCCTGAACAACTTCATTTCTGGAATCTTCCAGTCTCTGGGTACTTGCTTTGATCTGTCGGATACTCTGCATGGAATTTCCAATCTCACCCAGCACTTCTTTTACAATATTCTGCGTTTCTGCCATGCTCTCACTCTGGCTGGTAATAATCTGCTGCATGCTCTGCATACTTTCCACAGCAAGGGAAGATTCCCTGATCAGCGTTGACGCTATCTGCTCAATTTCCTGGCTCGACTGATCCGATTGCTCTGCAAGTTTTTTAATCTGTCCTGCCACCACAGCAAATCCGCGGCCGCTTTCTCCCGCCCGGGCAGCTTCAATAGAGGCATTCAGGCTCAACAGATTGGTTTCCTCTGCAATGGAGGAAATGATGGTTGTGGCCTGCTGGATCTTCTGTACAGAATCGTTTGTCCGGTTGGTCTGCTGCTGAACCTGTGACAGCATCTGCTCCACCTGTTCATTGATCCCACAGAGTTTTTCCAGCGTTGCGGAAGCATTTTCGCTGGAGGAATGCATAAATGTGGCATTTTGATCCAGATTTTGTACCTCTGCTGTAGTTTCCGTGATATTCTCGCCCATAATTTTCATATGATCCGAAGTATTTCTCGAATTTTTCGCCTGCTCACTGGAATTATCCACTACAAGGCTGACCGCCTGCTGTACCTGTGACATTGTACCATTGGTATTGTCCGCCGCCGTACCCAGAATCTGTGACGTTGAAAGCAGCTTCTTTGCATTTTCTGAAATATCCCGGATTACGGACTTCATGGCATCCCTTAATGTCATGGTTCCGCGGGACAGATCACCGATCTCATCCTTTCGCTTCAGAAGTTTTTCATCTACCCACACATTTAAATCACCATCTGCAAGTTTTCCTACAACAGCAACACTGTTTTTGATATTTTTACTGATAGAGGCTGCCATGCGCATCGCCGTAACAATGCACAAAAACATCACTACCAGCAATGCCATCATAATACTTCCAAGGATTTTATTGACAATTGCATCTTTTTGTGCCTTATTGGTTCCGACAAACACCATACCGATAACCTGATCTGTCGTTCCATTCTGATACACCGGAATAAAATATCCATAATTTCTCGTCCCATCGAGTGAAACATTTGTACTGAAAAACGGCTTTTTCCCTTTGATCACCTGATTCACCACACGCTCTCCGGCTTCTGAACCAAGGATACGGTTTCCTTTTTTATCCAGCGCAGATGTCATAATCCTTTTGTTTCCATAAAAAAAGGTTACATCCATACCGGTATTCTCTTTGATCCGGTCCACAAGACTCTCCGACTTTGATATATTATAGCTTCCTTTCCAGATATCCCCATTGGTACTTTCCAGATAATCCCCGGTATTCTGGTCATAAGCGGCAAGGGTGGCTGCCGCGGTACCTTTTAATGCATCCTGTACCTCATCCATCAGGGAGCTTTTAACCATCGTAAGCATAAAAAGCAGGGTAATTACCCCTAATACCAGCACCGGCCCTATGCTGATTGCAAGAATTTTCTTTCGTATACTCATATATGCCCCCTATTCTACCACTTCAACGGTTTTAAAATACCAGTTGATTCCACCTGTAATTGTGGCATCATCCAGCGTTTTTCCTTCTTCACCAATCGTTTCCCCGGTATTTGTTTCAATCACACCGTCAAACACACCGTTTTTCCCGGATAAAATATCTTCTTTTGCAGTATCCACAGCCTCCTGTGTTCCATCCGTGCAAAAATCAGCAAGTGACGTAATCCCTACCAGATTTTCATTCATACCGCCATAATAATTGCTTCCATCCCAGGTACCGTCAATCACGCTCTGCACCGCTGCTGTATAATAAGCACCCCAGTTCCAGATCACGCTGCACAGACAGGCATCCGGAGCATTTTTGCTCATATCGGAATTGTACCCGATACCATACACCCCTTTTTCCTGTGCCATTGTCTGTGGATATTCTGTATCACAGTGCTGCGTGACCACATCACAGTCCATATTTAACAGGGTTTGTGCTGCTGCTTTCTCCGCATCCGGGTCAAACCAGCTGTTCGTGACTTTTACATAGATTTTTGCTTCCGGTTTCACGGAATACACCCCAAGTGCAAAGGCATCAATACCTCCTGTCACTTCGGAATTGGAGGAATCCATCGCTGCCACATATCCCAGCTTATTGGTTTTGGTATTCATTCCCGCTACGATTCCGCTTAAATATCTTGCCTGATAGATTCGCCCGAAATAGTTTACAAAATTCTTTCCGTTGCTTTTGTATCCTGTTCCATGTGCAAAATATATATCCGGATATTTTTCCGCCATCTCCTCCGTAGCATCCATATATCCCCAGCTGGTGGTAAAAATAATATTGCATCCATCATCCACACACTCCTGAATCGCTTTTTCGGTTGCCTCTTTATCGGAATCATCAACATTTATTTTTCTGTCAATCTGTTCATCTGATAATCCAAGATTCTGCTGCATTGCCTGAATGCCGAGATCATGTGTATAGGTATATCCACTGCCTTCTGCCGGATCCGATAAGTGCAAAACCCCTACCTTGATCTTGTCCTTTGAAATCCCTCCGCTTTCAGTTCCCGTTGTTTTGGTGGAAGCCTCCTGTGTACTTCCCTCATTCGTTGCATAATCATCGACCTGTCCGGCTGCCCCGCATCCTGCAAGCAAGATACCGGTAAGTGCCATGGCAAGCAGTCTTCGCCCTTTCCATTTCATAGCGTTCCTCCTTCGCACATTATATCCATTTTCTCCCCTGTAACCTCATAATATTTATTATATCCAATTCACCCCCATTCTTCCAGTAAAATTTTAAAAAGCACCGTGCCCGTTCCCGTGTGCCCGGCACAATAAAAAGTGGGAACCGAAACATACGGTTCCCACTAAAGGAGGAGTTAAAATATTTTTATGATAATTTCCAGATTTCTTTGTTGTACTGCTCAATCGTTCTGTCAGATGAGAAGAAACCTGCCTTGCTGATGTTGATCAGTGCTTTCTTTGCCCATGCCTTGCGATCGGTATAAGCTGTATAAGCTTTCTCTCTGGTTGCAATATATTCCTCGAAATCCGGGAATGTCATAAACCAGTCTTTGTTTAACAACTCATTGTACAGACGCTCTAAGTTCTCACTGCATCCTACAGACTTTACAGTGTCACTTACAATAAAGTCAACGGCTCTCTTTAACTCAGAATCTTTCTCATAGTAGCTTCTGGAGTTGTAATCGCCTCTTGCATAGCGGTCGATAACAGTCTGGGAATCCTCACCGAAAGTAAAGATATTCTCATTTCCAACCAGCTCTGCGATCTCAACATTTGCTCCGTCCATAGTTCCAAGTGTCAGTGCTCCGTTTAACATGAACTTCATGTTACCGGTTCCGGATGCTTCCTTGGAAGCCAGAGAAATCTGCTCGGAAATATCACATGCCGGAATCATCTTTTCAGCCATGGTTACATTGTAGTTTTCTACCATAAATACCTTTAAGTATGGGCTGACTTCCGGATCATTGTTGATGATCTGCTGTAAGCAGAGAATCAGGTGAATGATATCCTTTGCGATAATATATGCAGGTGCTGCCTTTGCTCCGAAGAATACCGTGATCGGAGTTGCCGGCTTCTTTCCTTCCTTGATCTCGAAATATTTATGGATGACATAGAGTGCATTCATCTGCTGTCTCTTGTACTCATGCAGTCTCTTTACCTGAATATCATAGATGGAATTTTCATCAATATCAAATCCCTGTTTCATCTTCAGGTAATTCTTCAGATCTGCCTTCTTTCCGGCCTTTACTGCAAGGAGACGGTCGAGAACGGCATCATCGTTTACGAAATTGCCAAGTTTCTCCAGCTCATTGGCATCCTTCTTCCAGCCATCGCCGATCAGGTCAGTAATCATTGCGGAAAGTTCCGGGTTGCAGGACATGAGCCAGCGGCGGAATGTGATTCCGTTTGTCTTATTGTTAAACTTCTCCGGATAGAGCTTGTAGAAGTTATTTAACTCACTGTTCTTTAAGATCTCTGTGTGCAGGTATGCAACACCGTTAACACTGTATCCGTAGTGGATATCCATATGTGCCATGTGTACCAGACCGTCTTTGATAATATAGGTGCTTTCATCGGAAACCTTTGCACGTACACGGTTGTCCAATTCGCGGATGATCGGCATCAGCTGAGGAACTGCTTTCTCAAGGAATCCGATCGGCCATTTTTCAAGTGCTTCTGCAAGGATTGTGTGGTTGGTGTATGCACAAACCTTAGATACAATAGATACAGCCTCATCCATAAGAATTCCACGCTCCTGTAACAGACGGATCAGCTCCGGGATAACCATGGATGGATGGGTATCGTTGATCTGAACGGTCGCATAATCTGCCAGATCATGCAGGTTTGATCCTTTCTCAACTGCCTCATCAAGAATCAGTCTTGCGGCATTGCTTACCATGAAATACTGCTGATATACTCGCAGAAGACGTCCCTTATCATCGGAATCGTCCGGATACAGGAATAAGGTCAGATTCTTTGCAATGTCATCTTTGTTAAAATCAATGGTATCTCCGACAATGCTCTCATCCACCGTTTCAATATCGAACAGACGAAGCTTTGTCGTACGGTTGTTGTATCCGACAACATCAATGTTATATAATCTGGACTGTACGGTAAATCCGCCGAACTGTACCGGATAGGTGATATCGGTCTTTGTCAGCCAGCTGTCCGGTGTGATCCATGGGTTTGGAGTCTCTTTCTGCAGATTATGATCAAATACCTGTTTGAACAATCCGTAGTGATAATTTAATCCGACACCGTCACCGTTTAATCCGAGTGTTGCGATGGAATCTACGAAACATGCTGCCAGACGTCCAAGTCCGCCATTTCCGAGTGAAGGCTCAAGTTCGATCTCCTCGATCTCACCGATATTTTTTCCAGATGCTTCAAGTTCGGATTTTACACTGTCATAAATGCCAAGGTTGATCAGGTTGTTGGACAAAAGCTTTCCGATCAAAAACTCTGCAGAGATGTAGTACAGCTTCTTTTTTCCCTCATTGCTGACCTTGTCCTCTGCCATCTGCTTTGTCATGTCAAGAAGTGCATAATAAATTTCTTCATTGGAACACTTCTCAATGGTCTTGTTATACTTCATGGATACTGCTTTTGCTAAAGTCATGTATTTTCCCTCCCACAAGATTTCGTGTTGTTTTGATGTACTCAGTATATGATTTTTTCCTGCTGATTTCTTGTCGTATTCAAGCAAAAACTGATACTATTCTATCATTTTTCATATTCAAATAACGCCCAGCTGTTAAATTTCACCAATTTCCTGCTACCTGTCTTGGTACATTTCCACAGTGCCTGCATATCCTGTGTTTTCGCCTATTTCATGCGTTTTCTGTGTTTTTGTTCTTTACAGGCAGAGGACAATTCTGCTAAAATAAAGATATGAATATACTTGAATATGAAAATTATCACGAAACCATCACACATGGGGATATTATCTTTCCTTATAATACATATCTATGCTCGATCCCACTGGATTTTCCGCGTGTACCGCTGCACTGGCACGATGAACTGGAACTGATCTACATCAAAAAGGGGATGGGACGCATTACAGTAGATTTCCGGGAATACAAAGTAAAAGGTCCGACCCTGGCTCTTATTCTTCCGGGACAGCTCCACTCCATTGACCAGCTGGAAGATGCCTTCATGGAATATGAAAATATCATCTTTAATCCGAGTATGCTGATTCCACGACAGAACGATGTGACTGCCACCGATTTTCTTCTTCCTCTTATGAGTGGAAAAGTCACGGTTCCAACCATCTTCACCCCTGTCTATCCTTATTACACGGATGTCATCATGCCAATTGATGCCTGTGACGAGATCAGCAAGACCAAACCACAGGGCTATGAACTGTACATCAAAAGTCAGTTGTACCAGTTTTTCTTTATTTTAGACAACCGCTGCCGGAACTTAACGACAGGCAGTAACCGCAAAACGCTTGATAAAATGAAAATTGTTTTAAAATACATTGAAAATAATTACATGCAAAAAATAACGATTGCCGACATCGCGGCAACCGTTGATTTTTCCGAATCTCATTTTATGCGGTATTTCAAAGAAACTATGGGAACGTCTTTCGTGGACTATCTGCGGGACTACCGCCTGACAATCGCCTCGCGTCTGCTGACAACTTCCGACTCCTCCATTCTGGATATTGCGGCAGAATCCGGTTTTGAAAATCTTTCCTATTTTAACCGGGTGTTCAAACAAAAATACAGCATGACACCGCGCCAGTTTCGGAAAGAAAGCCAGTAATTTTTCCGGCATAGCCGGTGAAAACCACACTAAAAAAACAAAGAAAAAAACGCAGCAAAAAGAAATCCCGCCACTACATCACTGATAAAGTGCACTCCGGAAACTACCCGGATCCATGCAATAGCAACTGTCATAAGCAAAAATACAATTCCCACAGCCGGGCACACAAACCAGAACGTAAACGCAATCACTGCCGCGGAAAACACATGCCGGCTCGGCCAGGAATGTCCTTTCGTATCTTTTGGAATCACAGATGGCAGTTCAAATATTTCATACGGCCGTTTCCGGTTGATCCAGGCCCGCACAACCGTCACAATAATAAATCCGTCCAGCGGCACACAGATGGCTTTATATAGCCGCATATCCTTCTGCCACAGCAGCCACAGAAGCAGGCATGGATATGCCACAAAAATCACAACCGTCAATATTTTATTTGCTCTATGTAACGCCCGCGCACGTTTCGGGTCATCCCGAAACGGCTGGGTCATTTTAACGTAAGTTTCTTTTTTCATAGGTAATCCTGTCTAACGTCCGGTATTGGTCTTACCGCCATTGTTGGTGTCTGCATCCGGATCTACCGCGTCAATTGCATCATCCACGCCATCTGCCACGGCATCACCGGCATCTTTCACACCATCCACGACATCCTTTCCCATATCCCCGATATCTTTTCCGACATTGCCATCGTTTTTGGAATTTCCGGCATCCGTATTATTGTCTGTTGTACCATTTCCAGTCGTATTGTCCGTTCCCGGAATGTTTTCCTGTGTAGTAACCTGTGTATTGGAAGTATCGTTTACACCATTGTTCGTTCCGTCATCATTTGCTGTACCACAGGCCGCAAACAGACAGATCCCTGCTGCAAGCATTCCGCCCATCATCAGAACTTTTAATTTTTTCATCACACATATCTCCTTTTATTTGATCTACAGAGCTAGTGTGTGCAAAATTCCCATTTATTATACAACAGAATTTTCCCGATTTGCTAGTGCTTTTTCATCTTTGGCTGGCAGAGCAGGGAGGCAATATAAGAAAAAACGAGTGCTGCGGAAAGCCCTGCCGCACAGTTTTTAAAGCCGCCCAGAAAAATACCGATAAATCCTTTCTTGTCCACCATCTCTTTGACACCCTTCCAGAGATTGTTTCCAAATCCCAGAAGCGGCACATTCGCGCCCGCCTGCGCCCATTGGGAAAACGGCTCATAGATCCCCACAAATCCAAGGATGGCCCCAAGGCAGACCAAAAGAACCATGATACGTCCCGGAAGCATTTTTGTTTTTTCCATCAGGATCTGTGACAGTGCACAAATCATTCCCCCTGTTACAAATGCAATTACATACTGCATATCCTTATCCCTCCTTTTTTGCGGATGAAATACAGCTTTCCAGCACAACACCGTGTGCAATCCCCGGTATTGTCTGTCCTTCATTGAAACTGACCGTAGAAAGCAGTGCGCCTGTCGGCACAAAAAGTATTCTTTTCAATTCCCCGCTTGCCAGTTTTGGCAGAAAATGCGCACTCAGCACCGAGGCTGCACATCCGCATCCCGATCCTCCGGAACCGGTTCCCTGTGTCTGTGAATCAAAAATTAACATGCCACAGTCCTCATGCTGCTTGCGGATATCCATGCCTTTTTTCAGCAGCAGATCAAACAGAATCTGCTGACCGACTTCTCCCAGGTCTCCCGTGATAATCCGGTCATAATCTTCGGGTTTTCGTTTAAAATCCGTAAGATTCTGCGCAATCAGCTCAGCGGCAGCCGGTGCCATCACGGCTCCCATATTCATGGAATCCTTGATTCCGTAATCTACAATCTTTCCGGTTGTGACTCCCGCCACCTTTGCCAGCGGCTGCTTCGCATCCTTTGACAGAATAAATGCACCGCCTCCGGTCACTGTCCATGTGGCACTTACCGGACGCTGATTTGCGTATTCCAGCGGAAAACGGAACTGTTTTTCCGCACTGGCAAAATGGCTCGAAGTGACTGCCGCCACGCGATCCGCATATCCGGCCGCTACCGTCATTGCAGAAAGTGCCAGTGCTTCTCCACATGTGGAACATGCCCCGTACAGTCCAAACAGTGGAATTTCAAACGTTTTCAGTCCAAATGATGAGGCAATCAGCTGTCCAAGCAGATCTCCAGCAAACAGATACCGCATATCTTCCGGCTTTTGATCTGCTTTCCCGAGGGCAAGCGTCAATGCTTCTTTCTGCAGACTGCTCTCTGCGGCCTCCCATGTCTGCTGACCAAATTTATCATCCGGTCCGATACAGTCAAAGGCATCTGCCAGGGGGCCTTCCCCCTCTTTGGTTCCAACCACAGATGCTGTTCCAATAATAAAAGGAGCCTTTGCAAAGCAAAGACTCCCTGATCCAACCTGCTGATCCATACTATCTCTCCTTACTTTGTTTTTCTGATAGTATGTACAGGTCATGCTGTTTTATTCTGCTATAATGGTATACAGTGTCATGAAACAGAGAGCTTCAGCGTAAGCAGCACAATTTTAAAATCTTAATGTTCTATAATCCAGATAATGTCCTCATTACCAGATCTACATCCTTGTTTTCAAGTTCCTGTATAATATGTAAATATGTTTTCTGGGTAGTAGTCATATTGGCATGTCCCAGGCGTCTTGCTACACTGGCAATGGATACTCCTGCAAATAATAACAGTGATGCATGTGTATGTCGAAGCCCATGAATTGAAATCACTGAAATACCACAATCCCTGCAATGCCTCGCAAGAACATCATTAACCGTTGAATTATATATTTTTTCTTTTCCTACAAAAATCGGCTTATCCTCCGGCAGATTTTTAATCAATTCAGAGAACTTTACAACAATTTGCCAATCTATTTGTATTTTTCTGACCGATGACTTGTTTTTAGTAGGTAAAAAACCACCTGTTCCTTTATAATCCCAGGTTTTACTTACCGATAATGTCTGCCTTGCAAAATCAAAATCTGCTGGAGTAATTGCAAGAGCTTCGGAAAAACGCATACCCGTTTTGGCAACCAATAGAATAAACCAATCCCAATTTGGTTTTTCCTTTATGTCAAGATGTGCAATCAATGTATGAAGTTCAAACTGATTGAGATATTTAATCTTTTTTACTTTTGGTGTTTTTCCTTTAATAATTGCTTTTCTTGTAGGATCTCTTTCTATCAGTCCCTCATCAACGGCATCCAGAATTGCTCCTTTCAACTGATGATGAAAATCAAGTGTTGTCTGTCTTTCATGTTCTTTTGCATAATCATTTAAAAGCTGCTGATACATCGTTCTTGTAAGTTCAGATACTTTCAAATCCGGCACCAGTTTTTCTACCCACTTTTGTGTCATTCGGTATTTTGCCAAAGTTGCTTCTCTTATGGCATCCTTCTTATATACATTAACCCATTCCTTATAATAATTACAGAAAAGTTCTGTGGTGTTCTCATCATTTCGCATAAGCACCTCCGTTTCCTGTACTACTTACGCTGATAAGAACAGTAAAGAATATTTATATATACAAATCAATACTAATGGTTCATAAGAGGTTTAATTTCTTCATCCAGAGTTTTTCTTAACTCAGCAATCATCATTGTATAATATTTAAATTTTGGAATTGCTCTCTCCTGTACTTCTTTATAACTGGTAAAATTTGCTGTCTCTTTAATTGCACTCTCATTCGGGATCTCTCCATTTCGATAATGCATTGCCGCATACATAACATCATCTTTAGACGTATACCATGTAATACAAAAATCTGTAACTACTTTTTCAATACACTCTTGTTTCATATTTTCAACAATATTCAGAATGGACTGTCCTTTATACTTATTTACATCCTGCTCAATTTCTCCAATTAAAGTGGTCATTATCTCAGCTACTTTCGGATTATCTTTTCTGAGTTCTTCCACATATTGCTTTACCTCATCCATCTGCTTTTGTTTCTGTTCCTGTGTAACATCCTGTAATTCTTCATCTGGTGATACAATGTTCTGGATCAGATTGATAATATACTCATAATCAATCTTTGTATGACTGTATGCCATTAATTCATAATCTTCATCTACGACAGGCACTCCCGGATCATCAATTTGACCATCGGTATCTTCTTTAATTTCCTCTTTTGCATTTAAGTACTGTCCTGCATAATCCGTATACTCATCTTCCGTAATACCATATCCAGCCAGCATATTATCTTCATACTGTGTAAATGATTTTAATTGCGCAAAAAACTTGTCAAAATCCTGAAACAGCTTAACAAATATTTTTTTCTCTTTTATTGACATTCCCGGAACTTCTTCCGGAGTCTCTGCAGATATTCGAAGTGCTTTTAATGACTTGCGAAATGCCGATTCCACCTCTTTCCAATCTGCCAGAAGAGCTGTTTGTGTACTTCCTGCAGAATACAATCGTACCGCATTGTCAACACTCTCCTTAAATAATTTTGGTGCCTGAAATGTAACAATCTGACCATATACTTTATTTTTATCATAAATACGATTTGTTCTGGAAAATGCCTGAATCAAATCGTGCGGTCCCATTGGCGGTCTGTCAATGAATATCGTTGACAGACACGGTGCATCAAAACCGGTCAGGAGTCGATCGACTACAATCACCAGATCCAGCTGCTCATTTCTGCTCTTATATTTTGCATCCTTCCTTGCAAGACGCTTATTCAGATTTCCATTGTATCCCTGTATTTGAGAAATCTCATATTTTGTTCCAAACATTTTATTGTAATCATCTAATGATTCCTGCATCTTCTGCTGATTTACATGGGAACCTTCTTCGTTTTCTGTTACGGAATAAGTAATTGCAAACTTTGGGAAATCCGGTAATACCTGTTTTATTTTTTCATCTATTTTAAGTGTTGTCTTCCCTTCCTTTACCATTTTCAACAAATCATAATATTTTTGTGCCAATTGGATGGAACTCGTTGTAAGTAACCCCTCATATGTCTTTCCTTTTCCATTTTGAAATCCCAACTTATAATAAGATTTATTCAAAATCACCTCGAGTACTTTCAACATATGACTTTCGGTTACATAAAGATTACTGTCCGTTTCATCCTTTTTATTTTTGGGTCCATTATGTTCCACCTGAAATCCTAAAACAGCATTATCATGAATGGCATTCTGAATCGTATATTTATGCAGGCAATCTCCATATAATTCCTGTGTAGTACGGGGCAGATCTCCCATCTGTGGATATGGATTTTCCGCAAACCGGGGAGTGCCTGTAAATCCATACCATAAGGAATTTCCAAAAAATCTTTCTATTTCCCGCTTTATTCCAGGAGTGACAGCTCTATGACATTCATCTACAACAAATGCAATTTTCAGGTTTTTAATTTTGTGATATTCCGGTGTACCTTCCTGCAATTTTCTGGTAATTAATCTCTGCAATTTCTGGATCGTTGTCACAATCACCTGACGATCATCTGATTTCAACTTTTTCTTTAAATCAAACACATTGTCTGTCTCATCTACATCTATCAGATCATTATTCGCATATGCCTGAAATGCCATGGTGGTCTGCGTATCCAGATCTTTTCGATCAATTAAAAAGATAGCTTTATCAATCGCTGGAATATCCATTAACAAATTTCTGGTAGCTTTATAAGAAGTTAAGGTTTTTCCTGATCCAGTTGTATGCCATACAAAACCAGATTTTCCAGTCTTAGAAGCATCACGAATTGCTTCTATTGCATGGATCTGATAAGGGCGCAACAAAATCAAACGCTTTGCCTCTTCATCCAATACTGTATATCTCGCGATCATCTCGTGTGCCTCCGGAATACGAAGCACACTTTTTGCAAAAACAAGGTAATCGGAAACTGCGTTATTTTCCTTATCCAGCCATCCACTGATAAACTTCGGATTCAATTCGCTATCACTTGCAGCTGAAAAATATTTTGTATCAACCCCATTACTGATTACAAACATCTGTACAGCTGAGAATATTCCCGTAAATTTTCCCTCTCCAATATATTTTTTAATCTGCCAGAATCCATCCATATAAGAATGCTGCTTATTTTTCAATTCTATATGAATCATCGGCAATCCATTAATCATAAGAGTAACATCAAATCTTCGGTCTCTTGCATTTACACTACTATCCTCATCCATTTTTAACGCATTGTACTGATTAATCACCTCATAAACACTGCTTCCACCTGCAATATGCTCATGATTCATCACAACAAGATGCAACCGTTCGGTATCCCTTTGTACGTGTACCATTACTTTTCCATTTTCACCAACTAACCATTCGCCAGCCTTATAGAATGATGAAAACTGCAGTTGATTCTTTACCTGTTCAAATTCTGCATCCGAAAGTGGCTCTCCATTTAAACGTTCCTTATTATTCTGTTCAAGAATATATCTGAAATTCTTCCAAAGATCTGCTTCTGTTTTTAAGTCTTCGCGATACGTCCATTGTGAATCACCATAAATCAGTTGTTCAATAAGTTTCTGCTCTATCACGGACTCTAATTCTGCCATAATAGCCTCCTTTTTGGGTGTGTTTATATCGGTTGTTATGTATTTCATTACATTTTTTGCGCAAAATAGCTTATGCTGGTGAAGAGTGATGAGGTGGTCAATGTTGCTAAAATACCATCCTATTCGCTGTTGTTCCTCTTTCATAGGAAACTGATTTTCTAACTTTACGAGCTTATTTACCGCTAGTCCAGGCTGCGCTGATTGGTCTGAATACTGCCCTAAATTCATTGTATCCAACATATAATATAAGAACCGGGTATCATTGTTTTCATCAGCTTTTACAACTACCGCATGTTCAGTAAAATAAGCCTTTCCAACAGAATAGTTCATATTTCCACATAAAGCACCCTGCCGACCAATCAACGCGTATTCTCCATCATGATTGTAGGTCGAAGTATACCCTCTTAAACCGTTCCCGCCATAGACTGGATAATCGCCTGTTATATCTATCTCATCTGCCTTCAAAGAGTTTCCACTTTTGAATTCTTGAGCAACTTCTCCCAACTTACGCTGTTCCCAAGCGTCCAACGCAATATCAATAAATCTATAACACTTACGTTGGTGAAGGGTGATAAGATGGTCGAGTTGCAATAAATAGCTTCCAATTCTATCCTGTTCCTCTTCTGATGGCATTAAAAAACTGTATGCATTTAATTCATCTCTATTAATTTTAGGCATACCTGAACGTTTTGAAACTGAAACAGAATATTTGAAAAAATCACTTGTCTGTAATAATGCGAATAAGAATTTTTGTTTTAACCCATTCTTACCATTAAAAACGTAAGCATCTGCGCTTGTAAGCCCATTAACAGTAGCGTAGAAGTATTTCCCGAGCTGAGGATTTATCTTCCCATAAACAACATCATCTGGTCTAAATCTAAATTTTCCGCTTATTAATTGTTCCTCTTTTACAGTCTTCACATTGTCTAATATTCTACCTGTAAATGATTCGATATTCCCAGGCGCAATATGTGGCATATTATCATATTCGCCAGTTGTTGGATTTACCATCTCCGTTGAAATATCAACAACATCTATCCACTTACGCTGTTCCCAAGTTTTCACTTCTATTTTTCTTTTTATAAAAACTTACGATAATATAAAGCGTTTAACAAAAATACCGTATCTCTCCAAAATACTCAAACCATTTTTGTTTTACTTCGTCACTTCTTGCTTCAATAATCCTTACAATATTTCTCAAAGCAACTGGTGGAATATTTGATATGTTATTCACAACAATGCATTTTCCGGCAGATGTAATCCACACTTTCGTTGCATTCTGATGTGGACGTCCTTCTGCAATATGCACATGTATTGGTTCCAACGGTTTCCCTTCATTTGCCCAAAAATATATCCAATAGGCTCCTACCTTAAAAACCTGAGGCATGCTCAAATCCCCCTTCTTTTGCGAATTCCATAATCAAATGTGCCGTTGATTTAATAATTTCCACAAATTCTTCAACCTGTTTATCTGAATATCCATTGATTTCTTTTATTTCATAAGTCGGCAAATAACATGTCATATTATGAAATCCATCTTTTTTATCCGGGGTTTCAATATAAACTTTTACTGTTCCATCTGCATTCATATCCGAATGCACAATTTCTGTTTCATCATTTAACGTCATAAACGGATACATCATAATTCTTACCCTCTTTCCCTAAATCTAATACTTCACTAGATTACATCGTAAGTATATTTCTTTTGCGTATTTTTATTCAATTCAAATATTTTATATTCATTTTACATTTCGCATTTAAAAATAATTATAAAACTGTTACACAAACATATTTTGTAACATAAATTTCTTTAATTTTTGTAATTCATCACACTTATGCTGGTGAAG